>Ga0102963_1000373_pt1 | contig 19312 bp, 18 predicted proteins | sample SalPon2_C_H2O_MG_2_FD_84522 | JGI IMG/M metagenome (GOLD analysis project Ga0102963, IMG submission 84522) | Salt pond water microbial communities from South San Francisco under conditions of wetland restoration - Salt Pond MetaG SF2_C_H2O_MG | ecosystem: Environmental > Aquatic > Non-marine... | reverse complement strand
GGGTTTCAACAGCCTGTCTATAGTGCTCATTGGTATTGAGATAGATGGTGTCTACTTCACTCATTAGTTCCGTAAACACGCGATCAAATTCAGAGAGCCAGAGTACCGTTTCGATTCCAGAAACGGATGTTGCCTGCTCTTTGGTCAGTTTAGCTCCCTCCCAAATAGCGATATGTTCATTGGTTTCTCTAACGAATAATACCTCTCGGTATTTTTTATTGTAGGCATCAGGACACAACAAGAGAATCGTTTCTTCTTGGTCTGCTCCACTGAGGTAAAAAAGATTGCGTTCTTGCTCAAAAGGCATGGTAGAATCTGCACCAGTAGGATAAATGTCTAAAGAGTTAAATACAGCAATACTTTTAGGCTGCATTTGAGCTTTAAACTTAGCTCTGTTTTTTATAAATAAACTCGAAGGAATAGAATGATACTTCATGAGAGGGTTATGTGTTTGTTATTTGTCAGGGTGATTTTCTCTGTATTTTTTATAGGCTTTAATACCAATCATCAGTAAGATACTAAGAAGAATGATTCCGATAAATCCATAGATCCAACTAAAGGATGTTTTTAGAATTACGATAAATATAATAGCGAATAACAACAAGGTGGCAACCTCATTAAAAATGCGCATGTAATTTGAACTGTGGGTAATTTCCCCTCTAAAATAAGCCTTAGCAATTTTGTGGATTTTCAGGTGATAGAGCCACAATAAGATTACAAATCCGAGCTTCATCTGCATCCAAATAAGTCCTAATAGAGGAGGGTTAATCACAAGGAGAACTACAGCAAATAAAGTTGCTAAAACAGCAGAAGGCGATGTGATAATATTTAAAAGCCTGCGAGTCATTAGGAGTAATTGTGGTAAGAGGTGTTTTTGAGCATCCTCTGGCCTTTCTTTTGCTTCGATAATATAGATAAACAATCTAGGGAGGTAAAACAATCCTGCAAACCAAGTGATCACGAAAATAAGGTGTAAAGCCTTGATGTTATTGTAGAGTTCTAACATGAATCTTTGGGTCAATTAATGAGTAAAGATACATAAATCGAGATTGATTTGCTGTTTGTTTGAATTGAAATCATGACTAATAAAAAATAAGTATCTTTGTATACGTATAATAAATATAAAAATATACGTATACTTAGATGATATGGATACAAAATTGACCTTAAAATTAGACGCTAGTGTTATTCAAAAAGCAAAAAATTATGCAAAGATTAATAACACTAGTTTATCGAGAATTGTGGAAAGTTATTTGGATGTTATTACAGCTGAAGAAGCTGAAGTCACTTATGAAATCTCTCCTTTTGTTAAAAGCATAGCCACAGGTGTTAGTATACCTAATGACATCGATTTGAAAGAAGAATACTATCAAAATCAAATAAAAAAGCATCGATGAAACAGCGTTTATTTATAGATACTAACGTTGTTTTAGATCTTTTGAGCGAAAGGAAACCATATTATAATCCTATTGCTCAAATCGCGTCATTAGCAGATAACGATCAGCTAATTATGGTTATATCACCAATTTCTTTTGCAACGGTTAATTATTTTATATCCAAATATGAAAGCTCTACTATTGCAAGAGAAAAATTGAGAAAAATAACGGTGCTATGTGAAATATGTACGATTGATGAGCATACAGTAAAAAAGGGATTGAATTCTGAATTTAAAGATTTTGAAGATTCACTACAATATTATTGTGCAACTGAATCAAGATGTGATGTGATCATTACAAGGAATCAACAAGACTTTAAAAAGTCTACAATACCAGTTATGAATTCAATGGAATATTTACAAAGTATCAAATAAAAAAAGATGCTACTATAAGTAACATCTTTTTCTTAATAATCTAGTTTTTCTCAAAAGGACCTATATCTGGAGCTGAACCAGTAAATGCTTTGCCCACATCAACTCCCTTGTCGATTAAATCACTTCCGTCTACCAACTTCATAAAATCAATATTAGGTAAACTTCCATCAGCCTGTCTAGGACTACTCAAAAGCTCAATGCTCAAGCTTTTGTAATCAGCAGATGAAGCAGAGAGTCCATTTTGCCAACTGTTATTTGAGATGTCTGTAGATGTAGCATCGTATCTATCGCCACTTGTTCCTTCAAAAGAAACAGTGTTTTTGATCGTTAGTGATGCTGCTATATTAGTAGTGCTAAAATTGATATTGTTTTTGTTTTTATAGGCGCCAGAATTGTAGATGGCTACAGTTCCTCTATTGGAGTTGTGATCAAATCCATCGTGGGTATTTCCAACAGCTATACAATTGTAATAGGTCGCATTGTGTTTTAAAGTTTTGTCATCACTTCCACCAGTTTTAAAACCATTTCCGTCTCCTGATGTAGTAACGGAACCATTTTTTAAGTAACCATTGTTAAATGCCCAACAATTCTCGTGATATGTTGAAATGTTGTCACTTCCTCTTAAGTATCCATCCCAACCATCATCTAAGTTTTGCCATGCTCTACACCCAATGAATTTATTGCCAGTTCCAACATCTAATTTTGCAGCAAAACCATCTGCGTTTTCTAAAGATGAATCTGCATTGTAATAGGAATCACAGTTGAGGATTGTATTGTTTGATCCACCATTTCCTATTTGTAATCCAGAGTCTTTATTCTCGTAGAAACTCATAAACTCAATAGTGTTATAATGTCCTGAAATAAACATTCCATTATCGCCTGCACCTTTAACATCGATTCCTTTTATGTGCCAGTAATCTCCGTTGAGTTTAATTCCTCTATTGGAAGAATTTTCACTCATTGATGAAAAATCAAACAAAGGACGTGAACTGTCATCTGGAACAGGGAGTATGCTTATTTTGTTCGCAGCTGAACCGCTATTGTTTATTGAAATAGTTGAATTGAACACATAAGTTCCTCCTTTGACATAGATTTTATCTCCAGCTGATGCAGCGCTTACAGTAGAAATAAAATCATTGGAATTGTCGACAACGACACCGTCTAGACTTCCTACCATACCACTTACTGTGAATTCAATACTAGCTTCAATTCCACTACCATCTTGAGCAGTAACCTTCACAGTTGTATTACCATTAGCAACGGGCGTTATAAGTCCGTTTTCATTAACTGTGATAATTGAAGTATCCGCTACTGACCAATTTACTGCTGTATTAGATGCATTGGAGGGACTAAGTGAAGCAGAAAGTTGAACTGTTCCTCCAATGGAGCTAGTTGCTCCTTCAATAGTAATACTAGATACCAGAACGGTAATTCCACTTATTTGAACAGATTTGATTCCTTTAATATTAGATCCATCTGTTGCTTTAGCTGTAATGGTAATAATTCCATTGCTCTTTGGGGTAAGTTGTCCTGACTGATTAATAGTAGCAATAGAGGCATCCGAAGTGCTCCATTGCACTGTTTTGACAGATGCATTTTCAGGTTTTACAACTGCAGTATACTGTTCGTTGCTTTCTCCTGTAGATGAAGCTCCTGAGATTTCAATTGAAGATACTTTGATGTCTTTATCGACTATTATTGGTTCTTTTTGACAAAAGGTTGTCAAACTAAGTAAGCTTATAATTGACAAAAAGTTGAGTGCTTTTATTAGCTGTTTCATCAGTTGTTTTTTAATGTATTTTTGATCTTCCATTGAGGATAATCATGTTCTAGTAATTCTATTGCATAATGATCGATATAACTGTAACCGCCTCTGCGTTCTTGTTCGATTTCTGATAAGTTATATCTGATTATTCCATCTCTTCCCACATAGATTGGACGTTGATTTTCTATATGATAAAATCGAGCCCAAAGCGGTTTAGCATTGGGATCATCGATCAGTATTCGGTCTTTTCCGTTGGGTAGGTTTTTATCCCAAATAAACTTGAGTTCTTTTCCGGTAATTTTAGATTGTTCAAACCAATGCACTGCACTTTCAATGGCAGTAATAAGTTCTTTAGAAGGATTATTTATTTTCATTAAAAATCGCACAATACCGACACTTTCTTTTCCGCTTAGAGAGATGAGTTCATAGGCTCGAGCTTTTGCAGGTAATAAGGTTTTTTCATCGTGTTGTGCACACCAAACAGTTAATTGGTCGTTTATTTTCACTTGAGTTTTTACAATAACATCAATACCTTTTTTCAGTGCCTTTTGTGCCTTTAGAACTCTTTGATCGTCTAAAAAATCATAGGGAGCTATCTGATTGGCTACCTTCCACATAATATTCATCACTCCGATCATTGCATCGTCATTAAAGGTAATATGAGAATAATAGCCTTCTCTCAAAGGATAAAATTGTGGCCATCCTCCATTGGAATATTGAGCCTCGATCAGATAGTCAAAACCATTGATAAACCCAATCTTATATTCGTCTTTAGAGGTCGCTTTATATGCTTTGGCTAAAAAGTTTAATTGACCATGAGTTGCACCATTGTCTATGGTGGTGCCAATTTCAATACTTTTAGCTTTACTGATTTCAACTTTTTCATCTTCTGAGAGTTCTTTTCTCATATTGATGTTTTTATACCAGCCACCGTTTTGGTGTTGATATAATAGAATTTGATCTGCTATTCGAACGGCTTCATCAGAACGATACCAATCTAAATTACGCGCAGAAATTTCTTGCCCAATACCTATAAAACAATAAGTTAGGGCAATAAAAATGAAAATCTTCTTGTGTTTTAAGATTGAAATCATGTTATTGTAATCGATTACAAATAAAATCAAAAAATTGGAATGTTTGTAACTTAAACTGTTAAAATAAAAGATTTATTCTATGAAAAATAACTTTTCATTGTTTTTGTTCTCTGTGTTAGTTCTAACAGCAAAACTTCTTGTCGCTCAGGAAAATGCACAGGAATTATGGGATTCTGCTCCTCCACATTCGATAATTAACGACATCTATAAGGAGGAGATTCGTTACGATTCAAATGGAGCAATTCGATCCATAGGACAAATTTCATCTCCTAAAATTGAAGTCTTTAAGCCCTCAGCTAATTCTAATAGAATCGGTGTTTTAGTGTTGCCAGGTGGAGGTTATCAATATGTTGCCATCACTAAAGAAGGATATAAAATAGCAGAACGCCTCAACAAACTTGGGTATACTGTGTTTGTATTGTCTTATAGAATGCCAAGTGACCTTATTATGAAGAACAAGAGTGTAGGGCCTTTAATGGACGCTCAAGAAGCGATGAGACGTATTCGTTCACAGGCTTTAGATTACGGTGTTGATCCTGACAATATTGGAGTACTTGGGTTTTCAGCAGGGGGACACTTAGCAGCTACTTTGCACACACAATACAATCGAGATATTTATACGTCTACATATCAAGTTAGCGCAAAACCAGATTTTGCAATTCTTATATATCCTGTTATAAGTATGGATTCCACAATCACACACCAAGGTTCTAGAGAGAAATTGTTAGGTTTAAATCCTACCAATGAACAAGTTGATGCATTCTCAAATGAGCTACATATCAACTCTGAAACTTCGCCTGCATTTTTAGTTCACGCTACTGATGATGGATCAGTATCAGTCGAAAATTCACTGCGATATTACAACTCCTTATTAAAAAATAAAGTTCCTGCTGCTATGCATATTTACCAAAGTGGAGGGCACGGATTTGGATTGGGAAGAAACCCTGAAAATTCAAGGTGGATTGAGGATTTAGATCGCTGGCTTCAATACCGAAAAAAATAGTCGTAAATTCATATATTAAATCTCAGATATGAACATATTTTCAGTAACAGATAAGGTTATTGTTGTCACAGGGGCAACAGGAGAACTAGGGGGTTCAATGGCGAATCATATGGCAAGTCAAAATGCTAAAATTGTAATACTTGCCCAAAACAAGGAATTAATTGATATAAAAGTTGAAAGTCTTAAATCTAAAGAATTGAATGTCATTGGAGTTACAGCCGATGTAACTTCAGAGGAAGATTTAAACAGAGCAAAATCTGAAATCATAGCCAGTTTTGGCCGTATTGATGGACTGATTAATGCAGCAGGAGGAAACACTAAAGAAGCAGTGGTGATGCCTGAAGATTCTGTTTTTGATATGAATATGAACGCTTTTGACAAGGTATTTGACCTCAATCTCAAAGGAACTGTATTGCCGACCATGGTCTTTGGTTCTGAAATTGCTAAAAACAAAGGGAGTATCATCAATATCTCATCAGTTGCGGCACATTCTGCTTTAACAAGAGTGGCTGGATATTCTGCAGCTAAAGCAGCTGTTGAAAATTTCACAAAATGGATGGGGTCTGAATTAGCCCTTCGATATGGGGATCAGATTCGCATGAATGCCATTGCTCCTGGTTTTTTTGTCGCTAAGCAAAATAAATCACTTTTGTTAAACGATGATGGTAGCTTTACAAAACGCGGAGAAAAAATAATTAACCGAACTCCTATGGGTCGTTTCGGAAACTCTAAGGAGTTGTTTGGAGCTGCACAATGGCTACTAAGCGATGCCTCATCATTTGTTACTGGCGCAGTGATTCCTATAGACGGAGGATATGGTGCCTATAGCGGCATCTAATTAAAAAAAATCAAAAAAAAGAGATTATTATCACAATTATTATATATTTGTAATCGATTACATTAGTTATTATGAACGTACAAATTATTTATTCCACACATCCAGAAGATGCAAAACATCTTGACACTAACCAATTGAGAGACCGATTTTTAGTTCAAGATTTAATGCAGAAAGACCAATTGAATATTACCTACACAACCTACGATCGTTTTGTGTTAGGAAGCGCTGTGCCGGCTACAAAGGACATTGAATTGGAAACATTTGATGAGTTAAAGGCGGCTTACTTTCTGTACAATAGAGAGTTGGGGATTGTCAATATAGGCTCTAAAGGAGCAGTTAAAATCGATGGTGAAGTAATTGAATTGGACAATAAAGAAGCGCTTTATGTTGGAAGAGGAGTAAAGGATGTTGTTTTCCTTAAATCAGAAGGAGCTGCGTTTTATTTAAATTCTACCATTGCTCATAAAGAATATCCGACTAAAAAAATCGGAAAAAACGAAGCTATCGTAATCAATTTAGGAGAAGATCAGTACGCTAATAAACGTGTTTTAAACAAGCTTATCGTCAATGATATTTTAGATACCTGTCAACTTCAAATGGGTATGACAGAAATATTAGAAGGTAATGTATGGAATACCATGCCAGCACATACTCACTTGAGAAGAATGGAAGCGTATTTCTATTTTGATTTGGCAGAAGGTCAAACTATTTCTCACTTCATGGGTGAGCCTTCTGAAACCAGACATCTATTTTTAGAAAACAATCAAGCGGTGGTATCACCACCATGGTCAATCCACTCGGGATCTGGTACTTCAAATTATGCCTTCATCTGGGGAATGGCAGGTGAAAATCAGGATTATGGAGACATGGATATATTAGCTTTTAATGGATTGAAATAATGGAGTTATTCAACTTACAAGGCAAGCGAGCAATGATTACGGGGGCCACTCATGGACTTGGGATGGCTATGGCAATTGGCTTGGGAAAAGCTGGAGCTGAGTTAATCATTACAAGTACCTCAGATAAAAATTTAGAAGCAGCTCTTGAAGCTTACAAAGCTCAAGGATTTAAAGCGAGTGGAAGAGTCTTTGATGTGACCGATGAAAAGGAATCAGCTTTACAAATAGCCTCAATTTTAGAAGAAGGGCCGATTGATATACTTGTCAATAATGCTGGAATTATCAAAAGAGAACTCGCCATTGATATGCCTGTAGAAAATTTTAGAAGAGTGGTTGATGTCGATTTAGTAGGAGCCTTTATCGTTTCTCAATTGGTTGCAAAACAAATGATAGAACGTGGAGGAGGAAAAATCATTAACATCTGTTCCATGATGAGTGAGCTCGGTAGAAATACTGTCTCTGCTTATGCTGCAGCTAAGGGAGGGTTGAAGATGCTTACAAGAAACTTAGCTACAGAGTGGGCCAAACACAATATACAAGTTAACGGAATTGGACCTGGTTATTTTGCAACGAGTCAAACAGAGCCTATTCGCGTTGACGGACATCCTTTTAATGATTTTATTATTGGAAGAACCCCCGCTAAACGTTGGGGGGACCCTTCTGACTTAGAAGGAGCAGCAATATTTCTAGCTTCAAAAGCTAGTGACTTTGTAAACGGACAAATAATTTATGTCGATGGTGGGATTTTAGCAACTATCGGTAAACCAAATAACGAAGATTAATAAAAATGTCAAAACCCTTTATCAACGATGACTTTTTGTTGGAAACAACTCATGCAAAAGAGCTGTATCACGATTATGTAAAAGATCAGCCAATCATCGATTATCACAACCACTTACCACCTAGTCAAATCGTATCCAATCATCAGTTTGAAAACATTACTCAGGCATGGATTGGTGGAGATCACTACAAATGGAGAGCGATGCGTACTTTGGGAATCGATGAACGCTATATTACTGGAAACGCTAGTGACTTTGAAAAATTTGAAAAGTGGGCTAGTTGTGTTCCTCAAACAGTCAGAAATCCACTTTTTCACTGGACTCATTTAGAGCTCCAACGTTATTTTGGAATTGACAGTTTGCTAAATAAAGACAGCGCTAGGGAAATCTATACACAAACACAATCATTGCTTTGTGACACTGCTTATGGGGCTAAGGGTTTATTGGAGAAAATGAACGTGGAATTGGTTTGTACAACAGAAGATCCTATAGACACTCTTGAACATCACAGAGCTTATCAAGGAGGAAATTTAAAGCTTACTACCGCTTTTAGACCTGATAAAGCTGTTGTTATAGAGTCAGATACTTATTTAGAATATCTCGAACAATTGTCTGCTGTCAGTGGTGTTGAAATCAATAACTTTAACAATCTTTGCGATGCTTTGGCTAATCGATTGAATTTCTTCCACGAGAATGGATGTAGACTTTCAGATCACGGATTAGATTTCTTGTATTTCTCTAGAGCATCAGAAAAAGAACTCAATCAAATATTTGAAAAGAGAAGATCTAACACAACTCTTAGTGAAGCTGAGATTGCTAAATTTCACACTGAGGTATTGGTTTTCTTATCACAACAGTATTCTAGACTAGGTTGGGTTCAACAATTTCATTTAGGTGCGCTTAGAAACAACAACAAGCGTATGTTGACTCAATTAGGGCCAGATACTGGATGGGATTCTATCGGAGATTTTTCTCAAGCTGCGAATCTTTCCAAGTTCTTTAACGCACTAGATTCAGATGATCTATTAGCAAAAACCATTATTTACAATCTAAATCCTGCAGATAACGAAGTTTTCGCGACGATGATTGGAAACTTTAACGACGGCTCTGTCAAAGGAAAAGTTCAGTGGGGATCAGGTTGGTGGTTTTTAGACCAAAAGGATGGAATGGAAAAGCAAATCAATGCATTATCCAATATGGGAATTTTAAGCACATTTGTTGGAATGCTTACCGATTCTAGAAGTTTCTTGTCATTTCCTCGTCATGAGTATTTTAGAAGAATACTCTGTAATATTTTAGGAAATGATATTCAAAAGGGAGAATTACCTGATGACAAGAATTGGATTGGCGGAATCGCTAGAGATATTTCATATAACAACGCCAAAGAATATTTTAATTTTTAAATACACACATAGATCAAATTAATTCAGTAAAAAAATGAAAAAAGTAGTCACATTTGGAGAGATCATGCTCAGATTAGCCCCACAAGGTTTTTTGAGATTTTCACAAGCATCAAGTTTTGATGTTGTATATGGAGGAGGAGAATCTAACGTAGCTGTTTCACTAGCTAATTATGGAGTTCCTGTAAACTTTGTAACGCGATTACCGAAGAATGATATCGGTGAATGCGCTCTTATGGAAATGCGTAAGAGAGGAGTTAATACAGACCATATTGTTTTTGGAGGAGATCGTTTGGGAATCTACTTTTTAGAAACAGGAGCAGTATCTAGAGGATCTAAGGTTGTCTACGATAGAGCTCATTCAGCGATGAGTGAAATTCAGCCAGGAATGGTGGATTGGAAACAAGCTTTTGAAGGAGCTGATTGGTTTCACTGGACGGGTATTACTCCAGCTATTTCACAAAGTTCAGCTGATGCTTGTTTAGAGGCGGTAAAAGCTGCTAGTGAAATGGGACTTACAATTTCAACAGACTTAAACTACAGAGCAAAACTTTGGAAGTTCTGTAGTTCAGAAAAGCGTGAAGAAATCATGACTGAACTTACCTCCTATTGTGATATCGTTTTAGGGAATGAAGAAGATGCAGAAATGCACTTTGGAATCAAACCTGAAGGCTTCAGTGTTCAAACGGAAGGTCACAATGTAAAAGCAGAAGCATTCTTGTCAGTTTGTGAGCAAATGATGGATAAATTTCCAAGAGCGAAGAAAGTGATTACAACGCTGAGAGGATCCATTTCTGCTTCACACAATACATGGGCAGGAGTTCTTTACGATGGTAAAACATTATTTGAAACACGCCAGTATCAAATCACCGATATTGTTGACCGTGTAGGTGGAGGAGATTCCTTTATGGGAGGATTGATCTACGGATTAAAGAAATACCCAGAAAATGATCAAAATGCTTTAGATTTTGCTGTTGCAGCATCTTGTTTAAAGCACACTATCAAAGGAGATGCAAACCTTGTAACAGTAGCAGAGGTTGAAAAACTAATGGGAGGTGATGCTTCAGGACGTGTAGCGCGTTAATTATAATTCATAATTAAAAACAATAGTGTTATGGCACAATATTCAAGATTAGAAGTAGCTGGAGTAATGAAAGATACTGGACTCGTTCCTTTGTTTTTTCATTCCGATATCGAAGTAGCAAAGAAGGTTCTTAAAGCTTGTTATGATGGTGGTGCTCGCCTTATGGAGTTTACCTCTAGAGGAGATTTCGCACATGAAGTTTTTGGAGCATTAAACAAATATGCTATTGCTGAACTTCCTGGAATGATTCTAGGAGTAGGATCGGTTACCGATGCTGCCGCTGCTTCTTTATATTTACAATTAGGAGCCAATTTTGTTGTGACTCCAGTACTAAGAGAAGATATTGCAGTGATTTGTAATAGAAGAAAGGTATTATGGTCACCAGGTTGTGGAAGTTTAACGGAAATTGCAGCAGCTGAAGAACTCGGATGTGAGATCGTAAAATTATTCCCAGGAGGAACCTATGGACCTGGATATGTTAAAAACATCAAAGGCCCACAACCTTGGACAAGTGTGATGCCAACAGGAGGTGTTGCACCGACTAGAGAAAGCATTGAATCTTGGTTTAACGCTGGTGTTACCTGTGTTGGGATGGGATCTCAATTGATCTCCAAGGAAGTCATTGCCAATGAGGACTGGGCAGGACTTGAAAAAACTGTCTCAAACGCATTAGAACTCATTAAATCAGTTAGAGGATAAATGAAATCAATCATTCAATTTTTTGGAGTTCTAACTCTGATGCTAATAGCTTCTTGTAGTGGTGAAAACCACCAAACGGTCATTAAGTTAGCTCACGGTCTAGACACAAACCACTCGGTTCACAAGGCAATGGTTTATATGAACGAAGTCTTGGAGAAAGAATCTAATGGAAAGATGGCTATAGAAATCTATGCCAATCAGCAGTTAGGATCTGAACGCGAGTGCTTAGAACTCTTGCAAATTGGAAGTTTGGATATGACTAAGGTATCGACGGGAGTGATGGAAAACTTCGCTCCCAAGATGCGTCTTTTTGGGTTGCCATATCTCTTTAGAGACCGCCAACACCAGTTTAATGTATTGGACGGAGCAGTTGGTAAGGAACTATTAGAGGATGGCACTAATTTTTGGCTCAAAGGAATGGGGTATTACGATGCGGGATCTCGCTCATTTTACACCAAAGAAAAGCCAGTAGAAACTCCTTCAGATTTAGAGGGGTTAAAAATTTGTGTGATGGAGAGCGTCACGGCGATTAATATGGTTAAAAATTTAGGAGGTTCTCCAACGCCTATCTCATGGGGAGAGTTGTATACTTCACTACAACAAGGAGTTGTGGATGGAGCGGAGAACAATCCTCCGAGTTTTTATCTTTCAAGACATTACGAGGTATGTAAGTACTATTCATTAGACGAGCATACGGCTTTACCCGATGTACTACTGATGAGTACTCATACTTGGAAAAAACTTTCAGATATTGAGCGTAAATGGCTTCAGACTGCAGTTGATCAATCTATACAGTATCAACGAAAGCTATGGGCTGAAGCAGAAACATTAGCTTTAGAAGAAGTGCAAAAAGCAGGTGTAACGATTACAAGACCTGATAAAAAGAACTTTATTGATAAAGTGAGTTCGCTTTATTTAGAGGCGAATACAGATCCAGCGATTAAGAAATTGATAGAACAAATTAAAAACGAACAATAGGTGACTGAGTTAAAAAATAAAATAGATCTCATCTTAGGCAAAGCACTTGTTTTAATTATGGGACTCATGGTTGTCAATGTACTCTGGCAAGTATTTACCAGATTCATTATAGGGGATCCAAGTTCGTTTACTGATGAATTGGCTCGTTTTTTAATGATATGGCTTGGAGTTTTAGGCGCAGCTTATGTGTCAGGTAAGAATCTACACGTTGCTATCGATATAATTCCTTCAAGATCTAGTTCAGCTCGAAGAAGAAAAATGAATATAACAGTCGATATCCTGATCATTCTATTTGCACTAGCTGCCTTTGTAATAGGAGGGTCTCGTTTGGTATACATCTCCTATGTTTTAGGACAACAGTCTCCTGCTTTGCAATTTCCGATGGCACTTATTTACAGTGTTATTCCATTAAGTGGATTATTAATTGTGTTTTTTAAAACGCATAAACTGATGAACGAATAATATGTTAGAATACATCCCTATACTAGTCCTTGTACTTAGCTTTATATACCTCTTAGCCATTGGAACTCCAGTTGCTTGGAGTATTGCTATTTCTTCGACACTTACGATGCTAGTGAGCATTCCAATGATGCCAGCACTTACAACGGTATCTCAACGAATGGCTACTGGACTGGATAGTTTTGCATTATTGGCGATTCCATTTTTTGTTTTATCAGGAGAGCTGATGAATAAGGGAGGTATAGCCCACCGACTCATCGCTTTTGCAAAAACATTAGTAGGAGCTTTCCCTGGAGGATTGGCTCTGATTAACGTCATTGCAGCCATGTTAATGGGAGCGATTGCTGGTTCTGCAATGGCTTCAGCTTCTGCTATGGGATCGATTCTAGGTCCTGAGATGGAAAAAGAGGGGTATTCCAAAGAATTTGGAGCAGCGGTAAATATTACTTCTGCAACGACTGGTCTAGTAATTCCTCCATCGAATGTACTGATTGTATATTCACTTGCAAGTGGAGGAGTATCGATAGCAGCACTCTTTTTAGCAGGCTATATTCCTGGTATATTAACAGGACTGTTTTTGATGACTGTTGCCGTAATATGGGCCAAGAAAAAGAAGTATCCACTAGGGAAGCGATCAGGCCTTAGAGAGGTGTTTAAAACCTTTTGGGACGCCTTTCCGAGTTTGATGTTATTAGTGGTCGTTATAGGAGGAATTGTCTCTGGAATTTTTACTGCAACCGAGGCTTCTGCTATTGCAGTTTTGTACACCTTAATATTAGGTTTTATGTACAAAGAGATTTCAATTAAAACGCTTCCTCAAATATTGCTGAACTCATCTTCAACAACCGCTATTGTAATGTTGCTTATTGCAGCTTCAATGAGTATGTCTTGGGTGATGTCATATGAGAACATTCCTCAAAGCATTTCTGATGCATTACTTGGAATAAGCGACAATCGAATCGTTATCTTACTAATTATCAATTTAATCTTATTGTTTGTGGGAATCTTTATGGATATGACCCCAGCAGTACTGATTTTTACACCAATATTTTTACCAGTAGTCACCAAACTTGGGATGGATCCTACACATTTTGGAATCATCATGGTACTCAACCTCTGTATCGGTTTGTGTACCCCACCAGTAGGCTCGGTGCTCTTCGTAGGAGTTGGTGTAGCAAAAACAACTATAGAAAAAGTAGTCAAACCTTTATTGCCGCTATTTTTAGCGATGATTGTAGCACTGTTTCTAGTGACTTATATCCCGCAATTAACACTTTGGTTACCTGAATTATTTGGATATTAATTATGAATAAACTTACTAGAGATAATAACACTCAAAATCCTCCGATTAAAATTGTACAATTTGGAGAGGGAAACTTTTTAAGAGCTTTTGTCGATTACGCTTTTCAACAATTGAATGAAAAAGCAGATTTCAATGGAGGTATTGCCGTTGTGCAACCTATTGAAAACGGAATGGTTCATATGTTAAATGATCAAGATGGTCTCTATACTCTTTTTTTAAGAGGGATTCAAAACGGACAAACCATTGATGAGAAGCACTTGATTTCTAATATTGTAAAGGGAATTAATCCTTATGAAGATTTCCAAGCCTATCTAGACCTTGCAAAAGAAGAAGATTTGGAATATGTAATTTCTAATACTACTGAAGCAGGGATTGCATATATAGCAGGAGAACAAATTGACGCTCAACCACCTCAATCGTTCCCCGCTAAGCTTACAAGACTCATGTGGGAGCGCTATGAGTTCTTTAATGGAGCAGCAAACAAGGGATTAAAATTAATTCCATGTGAACTTATTAATTACAATGCTGATCAACTCAAGAAATATATTCTTCAATATAGTCAAGACTGGAATTTAGGTACAGAATTTATTTCGTGGATCGAAAATCACAACAGTTTTCACAATACCCTTGTGGATCGAATTGTACCTGGATATCCTAGAAACGAAATAGATTTCTACAACTCACAACTCGATTATGAGGATAAGTTAATTGTTGTGGCTGAGAGTTTCTTCTTATGGGTCATCGAAGACGACGGAACCTTAAAAAACAGCTTGGCATTTGACAAGACTAACTGCGATGTGAAATTTGTAGAATCGATACAACCCTATAGAAACAGAAAGGTGAGAATCCTAAACGGAATTCACACTTCATTGGTGCCTGTATCTTATTTATATGGTAACCGCACCGTAACAGAGTCGATGAATGATGATTTTACTTCAAAATTTGTTGAATCCATGGTGTTTGATGAAATCATCGATACCATAGATATGGATCGTGACGAATTAGTAGAATTTACCAATCAAGTGATGGATCGATTTAAAAATCCTTTTATTATACATCAACTCTCATCGATTGCTTTAAATTCTATCTCAAAATTTAAAGTTCGAGTACTTCCAAGTCTTTTAACTTATGTCGAAAAATGCAATCGATTACCTTTTAATTTGTGTTTTTCACTAGCTGCATTGATTCGCTTTTACAAGGGAGATTGGAATGAAGAAAGCCTGCCAGTACAAGACGACAAACTTATAGTGAAGTTCTTTCAAAGTAAATGGGAACTCAACGATACAAAAGCAACTGTAGAGGCAGTTCTCAGCAATAGCGATTTCTGGGGTCAGGATCTTTCTAAAATCTCAGATTTAAGCTCTAAATTAGTTGAATTAATAGATTCTTTTGACTCCATAGGAATCGAAGAAACCTATAAGGCTCAATTAGAAACGAATAAAGATGAATAATTATATCAAAGTACATAAGGATGACAATGTAGCAGTGGCATTAGTAGACCTCAATAAGGGGACTACCATTGACCTAGACTCAAAATCAATTGTATTAAATGACTTTGTAAAGCAAAAGCATAAATTTACTTTAGTAGACCTTAAGAAGGGAGATCAATTGATTATGTATGGTTTTGTTGTTGGTCAAGTACAGGATGATTTAGAGGCAGGGAGTCTTATAGCGACCACTAATACTAAGCACCTTAAATCTGATGTTGACAAATCGAAGCCTAAAAGACAATGGAATGCTCCAGAAGTAGGACAATTTGAAGATTTGACTTTTGATGGTTACCACAGAAATGACGGCCAAGTAGGAACCCAAAATGTTTGGTTATTTTTTCCATTAGTGTTTTGTGAAAACAGAAACATTGAAATATTAAAAGACGTTTTTGAAAATGAACTTTTACTCAAAAAACAGAGCAAACACCAATCACTTCTCAGAGCGGTATTAAACGGTGAAACTGTCGTTCAAGAAGCCCAGGAAGTACAACCATATTTTGATAATATTGAGGTGAAATTCATCACTCATCAAGGTGGTTGTGGAGGGATTCGACAGGATTCTCAATCCTTGGCTAAATTACTCGCAGGATATGTTCACAACCCAAATGTGGCAGGAGCTACGGTATTGAGTTTAGGATGTCAAAATCTTCAAATCAGTCTATTTCAAGAAGCCTTAAATGAGATCAATCCCAACCTAGAGAAACCTGTACTGTATTTTGAACAGCAACAGATGGGTACCGTAGATGAAATGATTAGTGAAATCATTAAATCTTCAATTACAGAGATTAAAAAAGCAAATGAGATTAAACGAAAACCAGCGCCTTTATCACAGCTAAATCTCGGTTTAGAATGTGGAGGTTCTGATGGATTCTCAGGAATTTCAGCGAATCCGCTTTTAGGAGAAGTATCGGATATTCTAGTGAGCTTAGGAGCAAAAGTTATGCTTTCTGAATTTCCAGAACTATGTGGAGTGGAGCAAGATTTAGTCGATCGTTGTGAATCAGAAGAAACAGTCGATAAATTCTTAAAGTTGATGAATGATTTTGAACAATCGGCTATCAATGCTGGATCTGGATTTGACATGAATCCATCTCCTGGAAATATCAAAGATGGGTTAATTACTGATGCGATGAAATCTGCTGGTGCAGCGCGTAAAGGAGGAACCTCTCCGATTAAAGATGTTATTGACTATGCTGAGTACTGCAAAAAAGAAGGACTTTCACTTTTGTGTACTCCAGGAAATGATGTGGAATCCACAACTGCAATGGCAGGATCTGGAGCCAATATTATATTATTTACAACAGGCTTAGGAACTCCGACAGGAAATCCTATTACTCCGGTGATAAAAGTTTCATCTAACTCAGCACTAGCTGAATCGATGTCTGACATTATCGATTTTAACTCAGGAACTATTATAACCGGGGAAACGACATTACAGGATGCGACAGTTGAATTGCTTCAATTTATTATTGAAGTGGCAAGCGGTAGAACCATTACTAAGGCAGCTGCCTTAAATCAAAATGATTTCATACCGTGGAAACGCGGCGTGTCACTGTAATATTTTCAATTCCACATTTTCAAGCCTCAGTCATTGATTGAGGCTTATTTTTTGGTGGACATTCTAGGAATTAAAGAAGAATCCAAAACTACTTTCTTTTCAATAGTAATTTCAGGATTTGAAATCTGCTCGAGCAATACTTTCGCAGCAGCAGTTCCCATTTGATGTGGTGATTGATCAACCGAAGTGATGGAGAGTTCTAAAAGTTCAGTAAAAGGTTCATTTCCAAAACCTACAACACCAACTTCCTTAGGAATGTTTATTCCCTTTGCTCTCAATTCTTCGATCACCCCCAATGCTATATTATCACCAGCACAAAAAATACCATCGGGTAAATGTTTTTTCTTGAGAAGTTTTTTAGCGATGGTTTTACCTGCCTCAATAGTTGATCTAGCTTCAACAAAACTTTTTGTGAATTCCTCCAAGCCATTGTCTTTCATCGCCTGGATATAGCCTTTATTTCTTTGTTTGTAGATTCCTAGTTTTAGATCACCAGAAATATTAATGATATTCTTATAACCAGCATCGATTAAGTGTTGTGTTGCATAATATCCACCTTCACAGTCGTTAATTGTTACAGAACTTATTCCAGGAATATCCTCCTTACGATCGAAAAACACAATTGGAATATTTTTCTTTTTGGCTTTCTTGTAATGGTCAAAATTTTTAGTATCTCTTGAAATAGAAATTAAAATACCGTCTACATTGTTATTCATCAACGATTCAAAAATGTGTTTTTCTTTTTCTTCATCCTCATGAGTTTGACAAATAATCGTTTGATATCCCTGAGGGTAGAGTTCTTCTTCAACTCCTCTAATCACGGAGGAAAAGAAATTTCTGTTGATATAAGGAACAATAAGTCCAATATTTTTAGATTGGCCGCTTTTAAGGGCTAATGCAAAATTATTTTTTTGATAGTTGAGTTCTTTGGCAGTTTTAAAAACCAAATCCTTCGTTTTTTGACTAATTTTAGGGTTGTTGTTTAATGCCCTTGACACCGTTGCAGCTGTAATTCCAAGCTTTTTAGCTATGTCGTAAATAGTAGTATTTTCATTCATATCACATCTAATGTAATCGATTTCTGTAAAAAACAAAGATAATTGTTAAAAAAAATTAACATTAGGTTAATTATTTGCCTTTTTAGTTTGTGTTTTCGAATAAAATTGCTATAATTGTGCAATCGATTACATTCAACAAACAAAAAACAAACATTATTTTATGAAAAACTTTCTTCTAAATTATAAGCTTGTGTCAATGGGCACGGCAGTTAAGAGAGTTCTTTTTTTTGGTCAATCTAAGACGAAAATGTTTTTATATGCATTTGTCTTAGGAGGCTTACAACTCGTATTTTCTCAAACACAAGTTTCAGGAACTGTAACAGAACAGGCTTCTGGCATTCCACTTGGAGGAGTAAATATTGTTGAAAAAGGAACACAAAATGGAGTTGTAACTGATTTTGACGGTAATTATGCTATTTCAGTACAATCCTCAAATTCAGTACTTGTTTTTACTTATTTAGGTTATAAAGTCCAAGAGGTAAAAGTTGGTTCAAGAGATCAAATTAATGTAACTCTAGTTGAGGACCTTAACCAATTAGATGAAGTAATCCTTGTGGATTATGGATACGGAAAAGTTAAACGTGAAAACATGACCGGTTCTGTAGCGAGTATTTCAAATTTAGAACTCGCAAAAATTCCAGTTTCAAGTGCTGCTGAAGCACTTTCAGGAAGACTTCCAGGGGTTAATATTACGACATCTGATGGTGAGCCTGGTGCTGAAATTCAAATCAGAGTTCGTGGAGGTGGATCCATTACTCAGGACAATTCACCGCTTTATGTAGTTGATGGTTTTATAGTAAGCTCTATATCTGATATTCCACCAGCTGATATTTTATCTATTGACGTTTTAAAGGATGCTGCGGCTACAGCAGTTTATGGTGCACAGGCATCAAACGGGGTTGTGGTTATCTCTACAAAGAGTCCTAAAGAAGGAAAAATCAGCGTTAACTATAACAACTTTTATCAGTTTAACCAACTTCCTATGGATACAAGATACAATGTCTTAGATCCATACGAGTATGTGATGGCTAATTATGAATACGCTTTAATTCAAGGAGAAACCTCTCTTAGAAGTTTTGAGCGTTATTTTGGAGT
>Ga0102963_1000371_pt1 | contig 19390 bp, 33 predicted proteins | sample SalPon2_C_H2O_MG_2_FD_84522 | JGI IMG/M metagenome (GOLD analysis project Ga0102963, IMG submission 84522) | Salt pond water microbial communities from South San Francisco under conditions of wetland restoration - Salt Pond MetaG SF2_C_H2O_MG | ecosystem: Environmental > Aquatic > Non-marine... | reverse complement strand
CGGAACATTCTTCGGTAGAATAGCGGCATTCTTCGGTGCTGAAGGTGGTCTTGCCAAGATGATGACATCGGTGACGAATTACTTCAAACCTGTTGGTGAATTGTTAAGCAAACTCGGAAGTGTTTTCAGTAAGTTCTTCGGCATCTTTCGTATACTAGGACGAATCTTTGTTCCTCTTACAGCAATGTTTGAAGTCGGAAAAGCAGTCTTCGAAGAATTCCAAAACATGCTTCCTGGATCTGATTGGCTCGACAACATATATGCTGTGGGCAGAGGTATAATAAAGGGCGTAGCGAACATCATTCTTGTGCCTCTGGACATGGTGAAAAATGCTATTGCTTGGTTGATTGAGAAGATGGGTGGAACCGATATTGCTGAAGCAATGAGAGGTTTCTCGTTCTCAGAAATGTTTGGTAAGATAGTTGATTTTGTTACCAACATAGGTGAAGCACTTCTAAGAGGTACAGCGGCGGCGGCACGAGCACTTATCACTCCTGGCGCTAGTGTGAAAGATGAATTCATGAAACAGTTCAATCATGTTATGTCTGGCCAAGGTGGTGGTGCTGAAGTAGCGCCCGCAAAAGAAATTACCTCAAGTGGTCTTCCTACAAGAGCAAGAGGAAAGAAAGTAAAAAATGATGACGGTTCTATTACGGTAGGTAATACGACATACACACCCGAAGAAGTAACAAGTAATGTTCCTGGTCAAGAAGGATATGTTGATCTGACACAGCCATATTATACACCGTATGAACGTCAGGCAATGGAAGAATCCGATGCGTATGATGCTCGAATGAAAGCAATTAGTGATACGAACGCTATGAGCGAACGTTTGATGGGTGCCTCTTCGAATGGTATTATCGGTGATAAGATTGGACAAGAATCGATGAATAATGTAGTACCACCCATGGTGAACGTAGTTAATACATCGAATGTAAATGCTCCATCATCGACTGTAAATCAGGACTTGGTATCTGAATATTCAGCGTACATACCAGTCAACAATGGATCAAGAGCAGACGCTTATTCTGCGATATAAAAAAGGGGCGATTCTCACGCCCCTCCTGTTTTTCCACCTACACGGTATCTAGGGAACAGGTAAACCGATCAGTCTTCTGCCGCTAACTTAGCGAAGTATGACATGGTGTCATCTTCATCGTCGTCAACCGAAACACTTTTAGGTTGAGCAGGTGCCGCAGATCGAACAGGTGCGGGCTCTTCTACTCGCTCCATCACTACTTGTTGCCGTGTAGATTGGGGAGCAGATTCACCAAGCACTAACATCAAACGTGCTTTCAACTCATCATAAGACTTGTAGTTTTTCGCATCAGTAAACTCGTTGAGATCATAAAGAGACTCGTAGATCTGATCGAGTTCATCTTCATCACCACCTTTCAATGGCTCGGGACTAGAAAACTCAGATTTGTCATAGTTGCGATAGCCTTCGACATTTCGAATCTTCAGCTTGAATGAAGCACCATCCCAAAAATCAAATGGGTTGATTGGATCTTCATCGGCAAACTGAGGTTGCATCACATCCATGATCTTATCATAGATTTTCTTACCGAACGTGAACAGAAAGACTTTACCTTCGTTCTGTGGGTTAGCAGGATCAGACTCGACAAGAATGTTAGACACATAGTGAAGACGACGCTTCTGCTTACGTGCTGTTTCTTTGTCTTCATCACGACCACTATTCCACAACACAGAGTTGTATTCTGACACAGGATCTTGTTGACCAATCGAAGTCAATGACTTCTCAATGTACCACTGACCAGTTGGACCCTTGAACCCGTGATCCCAGTAACGTACCCATGGGAGTTCATTACCTTCAGGAGCGGGCAAGAAACGAATCACGGCATAACCATTACCTGCTTTATCGACAGTAGGCTTCCACTGACGTTCGTCAGCATATGATTTGGTTTCTTTGGGAGCATCACCTGCGGTTGCGGCGGCAACTAGGTCGGTGATAGAGTTGCGATTACGCTTGAGATTTGCGAACGACATATGTATTTCCTCGTATAGTTTCGTATGTTTAGTATTTCAGATTATCCACATTATTCATAATGTATGATGTATATAGTATCACAGAGTTTCTTCGATGTCAACCCTTTGCCAAACAGAATCAGCAGTATATTCGTAAGAACCTAGATACTTTTTGTCCCACTCATTAGGTGCTATGAGACTCAATAGAATTTTGCCGTTGACATCATAGAGGTGATACACCACTCCGACTCTCGGAACAAAATTGTATTCTGCTTTATAAATGATTTCGTTTTCCATTGCTAAGTTTACCAGATTTTGATATTCACGATTGAGCAGTTCTAACTTGTTTTCAAAATAATTGCGAGCAAGACTGCCCCGTTCATTCTTGAATAGATCTGTGTCAGGTAATGTGATAGCAGGTACATTAGAGTTCAGACCATAAGGCAATAGTGCCTGTTCATTCTTTTTCATTAAACTGGAAGTTCGTTTCCACGTGGTAAAAAGTTAAGTCGCATTGCTTCTGCTTCGATCTTTTCTTTGATGGGGTCTCCTATAAACTTCTTCACATCTTCTACTTCGATAGAATTTTCTTCACACAAATACACGACAGCATCTATGTAAGAAAACCTATGCTCCAACACGGCATCTTCTATCATACGATTAAACCGCATCTTTGTCAACATCACATCGCCTAGTTTCATTACATCTCCATATCTTTTGACCAGACCATTCCTAGATCTGGATAATAAACACCTTGGGTGCGCTTTGCTGTTCCGTCCTTGTTGTATGCCAACACTCGACTGATTGGTACAACCTTATTTTCTCGATTCTCCCCCCAATGCGAATCACACCAAACGCCAGTCCTGAGATACAACGAAAGGTTATACACATAAGTTTGTGTAATTTGATACTCCATTCGAAGTTTAGGATCATTGCTCTCAGAATAGTTCTTGATGGCTTTCAAATGGCCCTGCCACTTCTTCAGCCATTCCTTTACCTTTGTTGGGTGCCACTCGTCGTCCTTGTCCAGATCCGAGAAATCATGATTCGAATCCGTAACCTTTTCTCGAAGTTTCAGCGCTCTGATAAGAAGCGGCTTTAGCTCCTGCTCAAGGAACGCATACACCTTCTCAGGCATATAACCTAATTGTCGAGCCTTCCATCCATTTTTAGCAAAGACGTGAAGGTAGGTGTCGGGTATTGTCTTCACCTCTTCGGTGAGGTTCCAACCTGATTGTAACTCTACCCACCGCTTCAAACTATGCGTGTGTTCTTTCTCGGTGATTTCATAATGAACAAAGTCTTCACATTGATGCCACGCATCCATCCTTTCTTCTTCGGTTTTAGCTTTGCTCAGTTTACCCCAGTTAGGTTCTGGTATGAGCGTCTTGATTTTCTTCTTTGCTATTTTAGGCTTTTTCATCTTCTTTTGCTCCACACCACGAGCACTCTTCTCCTTTTCCAACACTCATTGCGCCATTGTGTTTACAGTAATGTTTCCACATGCCATCGTCTTGTTTGTTGAATATTTTATCCCAATTCGATTCGAACGTTTTACTATCAACCGAGAACGGTCTCGGCTTGCTTCCTTTCCCTGCCATTATCTCTTATCCTCTGTAGCCACCACTCTGGTGGTCGGCGATTAGTCCAATTTGCGAATTCACGCTTGTCTTCCCAATAGTAGTTTCGGTATGACTCAAGTGAATCGCCTTCTACTATACACTCAGGTCTGTTACCCATTGCGGGAGTCGGCTGAGTGAACTCACCACCTGGCATTTTTTGGGGTGGTAATAATAGGTAGTATTCTAACTTTCGAAATGACTCATGAATACGACCATAGCGATGAGTGTATTCTGCGCATAACGCAGTCCACATATCATATAGCCACGTGTAGTTACGATCTGAACGACGTACCCACAACGCAGAGGGGTGATTCATATGAGACGCCTTGTATAGTTGGGCGTTCATATCAGGATCGGGATGAAAGAATCGACTGATACGTCTACCGTTAGTCGTTCTGCCATACCAATGTTCGCCATCAAGCACTCTGTGCGCTGTTGACATTAACTGCGCATACTCGACAATCATTTTGACAACATGTTTGTCGCAGTGCATCTGAGCACATACTGTAGGATCTTGATGTAAATAGAATACGTTCATTTTTTCCTTTCTATATTGAACTCATAGATTTTGTTAAGTAAGGCTTTTTCTTCATGTGAGAGTTCATTATACATCTTCTTAACACGTTTGTCAACCTTACCATATTTACGCATTCGTTTCGCTTGCTTACTATTCACAGTTTATTCACCTCTTTAAATCCAAATTTCTTGATAGAATGTAATTCATTAACAGATCGATCAGACTTGTCTTTGATATTGTGTCTGTCAGTGAAGTAGTCATGATATTTTTTACGATCCTTGGAGTACATAACAAAGTTGATAATACGCCGAAGATTGTTCGTGGGATAACGAACGGTCGCTCGATGCCAAGAGTTGATAAGATTAGGCCATATGACAAACACATTGTTTTCATAGGGTATCTCTTTGATCAACCGATCTTTGCCGTCTGTGATCTGAAAATGTCCATCGTCAGACGTATCGTCTTTCTCTCGAAGATAGTACAAGCCAGAGATCAGTTTGTCTCCATTGTCGATGTGCCAACCAATAATGTTCTTGGCTTCAGTCACCGCATTGTAGGCACCATATGAAAACATCATGTCTTCTTGGGACATTCCCTCATCGAAATTCTCATACTCCTTTTCGAACACAGGGCGAAACGCTTGGTCCAACATATCACGAAAGTCATCACCATACATTAGGCGCTCTAGGATCTTGATTACTTTCACATTGAATTCGGCAGAGAATCGATCAGAAGGAAGTGCTGTCGTCCATCGACTTTCATCTTCTCGTCCAACGAAAACACCATATCGTTCTAGATTTCGGAACTTCTTCATCTCTTGCTTGAGTTCAGCATTGTCCGCAAGATAATCAAGGAGTTCCTTGTCTTGTATAAAGTCTCGAATGATGATGTGAGGAAACGGAACCTCACTATACTCGTAGTCTAGATTGATCATACTTTCCAAGGCGATACTTCAGCGGGTGGTATTTCTTCGACTGTTGGATATTTGAAAACGATGTTTCCAATTTCAACCGCTTCATCAAACCACATTGTAGAATCTTCTTCAAATTCTACAGTGTAAATTCCTAAAGCGTTATCACCACTTATTTGGGCATAGTGATTATATAAAGGAGTTCCCTTAATACATTCAATAATGTGTTCGGTTATACCAATTATATCACGAGCATTTCTCATGTTAAATATCTTGAAATCATAATCATAGAGCCATGACTTGCTATTGTCTGCGTCTCTTCCATTTAATGAAATCATAACACGTGCTCGTTCTGGTTTAAGCTGGTCACGAATTAAAAGCGTAAAATGAACTGGCACGTCATCCTTGTATACAACGAAACAATACGTGTCGTCTGGTATGCGAACCAAAGGCGCTTCACAGAACTCTAAAAACTTCAGATACTTTTCTTCATAGTCTGTTTCAAGTTCCAATTGTTCTTTTGGTGTAAAGTATTGCCTAAAAGCAAATCTCCAATCCCACGTTCCCTTTTCAAACTCAGGAAACGATTGATCATAAAGACTTCGAAAACACTCGCAGTCGAAGATGCTCGTATATCTTTCTGTTTTATAAACAGCCATGTTTTACCTCCTATAAGGAAACTGTTCTATTTTAAAGAAGTCGACGTATTGTTCAGTAAGCCCTAATGAAATCATAACGTTTCGACTATTCTCATTCTTCAACTGGTTCTCGCAGTATTTTCTCCTGCCTTCTATATGCGCAGAGAACGGAACATACTCAAACCAGTCCTTTAGATTTTCAATACCAAATGAAACAAGGCGATCTATTTCTGCCTCGTCCTTGACATTACCTGCGGCAATCATCGAGTCGCTAAAGATCGCCTTTGCCCAATCAGGTAGCGGACGTGTTCGCTCAGGCACAAAGGGTGCCACTCGTTCTTGAAACTTGCGACACACAGGATGATCTTTAGCATCGGTGGGTGACATGTCATGAAAACAACCCGTCACTTTGTTCTTACCGCACACCACATCAAATCCATAGATTGGCATAGGCACATCATCGACAGAGTAAGTATTGACGTGCATCATCCACATGCCCTTTGAAGGGCGCATATCAATGATCGACATATGCCCCATTTCTAGCGTAGGTGATTTCCAAAAGATGTTGGTGTGACACTCATGCCACATGATATCACTGTCTACTCGTTTAGCATTCTTGTCGAAGATCTTCTTGAGTTCTTCACTCAGATCAATAAATTTATCCCACGTCGCCATTAAACAATTCGTCCATTTCTTTGCTGATATTAATATGCCAACGATACCCAAACTTCACTTCGTCAACAAACTCTTTGTTGTCTTCACATATCTTTTCACGTATATAGAGTCGTTTTTCTTCGATGTCATCAAACTCATACAATGAAGCAGAGTTGGGGTATCGCTTCTTCATAATCTGCCCACCGTACATGAAACCCATGTAGTTCAGATAAAGATGAGCATTAATGTTTTTACAATGATGATCAAGATAGTAGGCGTAACCGATACTATTTTCCAGATATAAAATTTCTGTTTTCATACCAGATTTTCGGAAGGTGTTGATATCTTTGTCAATCTTAGAAAGTCTACGGAATCCGATGGGCATGTGTTCATCTAACACACGAAAGATATATCGGTTAGACAATAGGTAAGCCATCCTCTCTTCGTCAGTCTGTTCGCCTTTGAACATCTTAACATTAAAGGAGAGACCTTCTAACTCGTCATGTAGTTGTTTCGTTTCTTCTCGTAGATTCATATTTTGCTATTGTCTCCAATAATGGTTTTGTCCAATTATCACGATGTTCAATAAACACTTGAGGTTGCTCATCATCAACTGCGATCAATGTCACAAGTTGAGTGATAGGCATACCAGTTCGCTCTTCAAACATTATAGCATATGCGGCTTCTTGCATAAAGTAGTTTTCGATTTTATCTTTCGTTTTTAATCGCTTCGATGTCTTGAAATCAATAATTGATATCTTACCATCAAACTCAGCGACACAATCGACCCTACCCGCCACTCGCAAATGATGAGAAAAGAGCGGCACTTCTTGTGCGTATATCTTCCCAATACGTGTATCTAGGATTTCTTTAAGAGGTAGAAAATTATCAATGATGTTGGGCATGTACTTCTTTTTGTAATCCTCAACGTTATTTAGATAATCTTCAACAATAGCATGAACTGCTGTACCACGTACCGAAGCACGTGTTGAGATACGGTTTGCTTCTTCTTCTCCTACTCGACGACGCCATGCTTTAATAGCATCTTCAGATAGGATAGAGAGAACCGTAGTAATTGAAGGATACTTCTTGCCATCGGGTGTTGAATAGAGTCTACCCGACTCAGAAGTATCCGCTGTTAAATCATCATAACCAAGGTCGATACCGACATGTTCAAACATCATTTAGCCTTACGTTGTAGTGCTTCTTGAGCACGTCTCTGCTTTCGATTCAGAGGAGTGATATTAATAGGAACTTCCATGCCACGACCATCACTGATATCACTCAAATCTTTTGTCGTTTGGGCCTTTGTAATTTTATCATTATACACCACAACTTCCATGTTGTCAAGTTTTGGTATCTTCAGATTGTCATGATTGTGGTGAAGAACGAACTTCGTGTTGGGAAACTCTCGGAAGATATCTCTCCAAATAGGTCTCCAATTATTCAACAGCCTGTAGTTGTTGACAGTTGTTCGATCACTCAGTAGAATCATGTCAGTAACGCTTCGCATGTTAAAGTCAAACAGGGTGTCGAACCCATACATATGAATCTCGTCTGCCTTCTTCTGATTGGCGGCATAGTGAACTGCCATATGTCCACAGTTGAAGTTAGTCGCATTGCCCGCATACGCAGGCACGTGCGTGTAAAATTCCTTCACTCGATTAGCATACTTCAAGTAGAATGCGCTTTGCTCATACATCCATATACGGGGACGTGTACCAAGAACCCACTCGTACTGATCGAGTTTGATCGATCCTTCAGTCAATGCCATCATCATCTTGAAGTCGACCATACAGGTGGCGTAGACCTCACTGGGCGACATCTCGAAGGGCGGCATATTACAAAGAAGTTTGTGGCCTTCTCGTTTCTCACGTTTATAATATACGGCTTTGTCGCCATTACCTATTACATGAAATACTTTACTCATTGTACATTATCTTCTGTATCTGTAGTTTGCCTTTAGGTCCAGTCCAGTGCATCGCCACCTTGTTCGGGGAGTCTTGACCATCCATCAATTGTATTCGAAGCCAGTTGTATTTGTTGGGCGCATCACTAATGTGCATCATACGCATCATCGGAGTTATTCTCATCATTTCATGAAGCACTTCTTGATCACCTACTTGAGGCTTGTTGCTACACTCTTTCTCCCATTTTCTTAGTATATCAGGAACGCCACGAAACGCAACAACTCCAGAGTTGTGCCACTTCTCACCACGTCGAGCAGACCACGGTTTGTCCTCAACCATACATAACTTGTTGTCTTCGACGTAATCAAAGATGCCTGACATGTCTCCAAGGGTATGTATGTCAGTGTCTACCCAACACACTTCTTCGCTCAGTTCAGCGGCTTCTAACATTGCCTTTGGCTTATAGAACCATCCTTGTCCCTTCTGAATTGGCATGTCAATTATAGCATAAAATCCATACATATTCAACTCGGCAAGTTTCTCATTTGACACGCCGAAGTTAGCGAAAATGATGGGAGTGTCATTATGCTTCTTGTAGTGTTTGACAAACCACTCAAGCATCCACTCGGTATTCTTATCGCATCCTGTAAGAAACGCCCTACTCAACTTTGACAAGATTGTAACTCCCTTCTTTGTAATTGTGCTTTGCTTGACATCCCGTTTTGTTCTGTATAGTCGTGAACGAGTCCTTGGCTACCACAGGCCACGGATAGTACTCTTCGAGCCAAGGAAATAAGTTCACATTCAAGAAGACATCGGTAGCCATTGCGTTGAATGTTGCTTCATCAACCAATGCCCGTGCGCCCGCAGGCTTGAGCTTGTATGCGTGTGCTCCAGGAAAATATTTCTTGCTAGTCAATGGGATTACACCCATTTGAAACGGCTGTTGAAATTTGCCGTAACTGGGTGCTCCTAAACTCATACAACCCTGATAAGGAGCGTACTGAGGTATCTGATCGACGACGACAGCATCGTGCTCAAATATAAGAAACTCTTCCTTGCCACGAGCACACAAATCCCACAAGATATAGTGTGACATAAAGGCAGAGAGAACATTGTCGGGTCTTGAACCGATATCGTGCTTGAACCCTTCAAGATTCATCTGCCGTTTTTTGGCGATTGCCCGAGGATTCTTAGATGGTGTGATAGCATCAAACATCTCAACCTTAATGTTCGATTTATCATCGGCGCTTTTAATACAACGCTCGGCACACTTGACAGACTCATCTAAACTGGTGATCGTGATAACAAATGCTTTCATAGTTTATGTGATGTATTCAGGTTAATGTTGTATTTCACTGGACTAGGATAATAATAAGACATTTCAACATTCATCGAATTGATATGAAAGTCCGACTGTTCCAATCCATTCTTCTTTGCCGCATTGAGCAACTTACTAGCACCACGTGGAGTAACGATATATGCGCATGTGCCAGGAGTCATGATAGCACCTTTATATATCGAGTCTTTATAATAGCGCAAAGGGTAGTTTGATGGAAACGCATTTACGCCCAAGGATGATGAATTCTTGTAACTCTTTAGATCACTCCTTCCATCAAACACGCTTTGCTTCAATGCTGTGTCATACGCTAGGAAAAGAAAATCGCCGACGAAACTGGTAGGTGGCTCACCACAGCACAATGCGTCATGCTCTATGAATGCCATCGGACGATTCTCTTCAACCACTCTATTGTAGAATTTGAGATTGTTGAATATACAACTCTTCTTTATGAGATACTTGTAAGGCTCGTTCTTTCTCATAGATTCGAGTCTACCGTTTGGAAGATCAGGATAATCAAAGTCTCGCTCATAAATCGTCGTTGGGGTAACACCTTTAACCAGTTCGACATCCCAACCATATTTTTGAAAAGAGTCCAATGCTTGTTTGGCTTGCTCTTCAGATTTGTCATGCCCCTTGATATAGACGATTTGACCTTTCATTTTTTCGCTCTATTCTTTCGCCTTTCGAGTTTCTCTTTCACCACTTCATCTCGTTCTTTTTCCCACCAACCGTCTGAATAATTATTTTTATATTGTCTCAGTTTGGCATCCATTTTCTTGGCATAACCATACGCTTCGTTTAATGCGTTTAATACTTGATCTCTCGAATCAGTATGTAACTCGTCATACAGAATATCATACAGTTCACGATGAACCTCACAGATTGTTCTTCCGAGTTTGTCGTATGTTTTATCTGTGATATGTTTAGACATAGGCAACCACCTGATTTTTTCCGTATCTGTGAAGTTCTTTATTATACTTCTTAGCCCAATCGTCTACGGCTCGAACCACATCTTTCTTGTTGCCATAGTCGTCACCTATAATGATACCACCAGGCTTTACGACAGACAGAGCCATTTCGAAATCATAATAAGCGCCTTCATAAGAATGGTCCCCATCGATGTAGATCCAATCCAACTTCTCGGTTAGACTCTCATAAAACGTAGAGGACAGTTCACGCCTAATTTCACAGTTAGGGTATATCTTGTACTTGTCGTACACCTTTTGATAGACGTTATCGTAATACTTTTGAAAGTCTTCAGGGTTTTTACTGCCGACTATCTTCGAATACCTATCGATGTAGTAGTCCCAACTCTCTTGTCCTTCATAAGGTTCAACCGACCATGGATCTACAATGTACAGTTTTTTCAGCTTCTGCTTTACAAAGAGTTCTGTGCTCTCCCCCATCCACACACCGATCTCTGCGCCGACTGTACCGCTTTTAATTAGCGGCAGAATGTGCCGAGACTCCGTGTTCTTTCCTATCATCATAGTTAAATCTCCTTTGAAAGCGCAATGCCCGAGTAGACGCCTGTGCTGTTGTATATCGTGTGTAGATTAAGATCAAGCGCAATATACCCTTTGTACGAAAACAAGTCTCTCCATTGCTCTTTGGTCCAACAGATAACATGGGTTGGGTCGGCACGTGAGCACTCAAGGAAATAATCATCATCCTCTTCTCGTCGAATAGGTATTCTGAAAACAAGAACCTTTGTTTTAAGTTTATCTAAAAAAGTGCGCATTTCGTTTTCGGGCATGTGCTCCAAAACATCAAGGGCGAACGTAACCCCATGTGTGACATCGAGACGAGGTTCTTTCTCTACGTCTAGATTTTTCTTTCTGGCTTCTTCTAATGCCCAATCAGAGACATCACTCCCATAGACATCTTTGTATCCTAACTTTTGAAGTCCTTCAATGAGAAACCCCACAGCACATCCAAAGTCAAGTATAGGATCTTTATCGAGATCATGTACTTTTAAATGAGTCATTACCTCATGAGCAAGTTGATCATATCGATTAGATCTTTCTAAGTAATCTGTGTAGTTGACAGACTTAAAATAATGTTCATCAAATATCATGCGAAGTTCCTATCATCATCTGGCATTTTCTGAGCAACCGTGTGTAACACTTGGTTGTTATATCGATAGTAGCAGAAGTTACACTTGCTACACCAATTCTTACCCTTATTACCTTTCACTTCATAAGGATAACCATTCTCAACATATGACTTGTCCATATTATCCCATATTTCTAATATGTTGTCAATAGATCCTAGCGAGTACTCAAGATCGTATGTACGATGATTCAACACGTGACTGGTACAGATATAGATCTGATAGTCACCACCTTCGGGATGCGGGGCGATGTATGGACGAATGGCACCAATGTAACATCCGTCATCGAACGGATAGTCTTCGTACTCTAGACCCTTGATGAACACCTTGTCGAGTGCGTCGATGCGATCAACAACGTCTGTGAAGTTGCTCTTGATCTTGTTGTTCTTCTCTTTGTCTAGGCAGTTGCCTGCGATACGAACAAACTTCATCTCGGGATTCAGTTCGATCAGTCGTGCCATCTTATCAATAGTCTCGACAGTCGTGCCCACATAAGGCTTGTTTGTACGAGACAACTCGTCAGGTATTCCACCCGTCGATTCGTAGATGATGTAACTCAGACCCATCTTGTTTCGAGGGAATGATCCGAAATCATAATCCTCAGGCTCTTTACCTTCGTCGAGTTTGATCAGACTAACACGAATCCAATTGAGGTGTGGATACACACGAGGATCTAGGTGGCGTTCGAGTTTCTCTGAGTTGGTGATAATACCCACGTCAAATCCCAACTCACCCGCAAGTTCAACCACATCGTTGATGTTCTTCTTGTGCTCTTTGTCACGGTACAGCATCGGATTACCACCGCCCGTAATCTCAACAGACTTCGCTCCAAGGAACTTGAAGTCTTCGAGCAACTTAACAACCTTAGGCCAAGGTATGTAACTCTTGAGTGGTCGTGCCGCTACAGAACAAAACGGGCAATCACTGTCACATATCTCACAGAGAGATAATTGAACCGTTATAGGTTTGTACTTCTTGTCGTATTGTATGCTGTACAATACGTCGGTGTGCTGAAGAAGTTTGTCGCCCCAACTTCCGTATTGCTGTACTAAATTCTCGTCACTCATATTTGCTCCATCAAAGACTCTACGTCCTCTCCTTTATTTGGTAATTTATCTTTCAAAAAGAAATGTATGAAGTCACACTCCTTTATTTTAGTGTTGGCAGTAAACAAACCGTTCCATCTCCAGTTCAAACTCTGCGTAGGTACTTTGTATTTCTTTATGAAATAATTTAATAAGGTTTGATCGGTGCTCCATTTCCAAGCACCTTGACCATCGATAAAGTCTTTGAACTCACCCCGTTCTATAAATTGTTTGGGTGATTGACCTCGGAGATACGGCTTGAACTTAGCACAGTTCAATACGATCATACCCATATTAAAAAACTCAAAGCCCAATTTATCGAACTTGAAATCTATTCCCCTCTCGGAAAGAGGTTGATACTGCATCCTTGAGTAGTTCAAAATCTTATGCTGATACTCTTTTGTGATGGGCATCTCACGCTCAATCACCGCACCAAAGGCACTTTGTTCTAGCATATCCTCAAATATGTTTTCTGCTTCGGGTCGAATATAGATATCAGCGTCGATGATGGCAATCTGATCGTATTCATCAAGAAACGAGAACGCATTCTCTTTCTCGTAGATTGGCAGATAGCCTCCGTGCTTTTCATACGATTCTCTACTGCGATTCGTGGCAAAAATATCTGGCTTGATACGGAGAACAGGTTCAGTTTGAATTACATGTTTTATATCGTATTTCTCACAATACTGAGCAACAGATTGGATACAAAACCTATACAGCTTTGAGTTTTTTTGTTGTCCCAGACAGACTTGATATATCATTCTCTTCATAAAATTTTATCCATTTATCTCCAAGTGGGCAGTCACGATAATCCTCGAACCATGGACCACCATCAGTGTAATGAATTATGTTGGGTTCTTCTATGTCTTCATAGTAACCTGCCAGATAATTCCATGTGTGATTCAATGAGCCGATCATGCTGTCAAATGTCCATTCGAATCGATGTAGATATGCGGGTGTGGCATGATTTATAATATCGGGTGTCAATATGCTACACATGTAATTATTGAAAAGCATTACAGACGACCAGTTCTTTCTTGGATAAACCGTCTGTGCCTTTCCATCCATCTTCACTGTAGTCTTTGGAACGTAATCATGCTGAACAACGCTAACCGAATTCGTCTTGTCAATCTCATCGAGAATCTTTTCTATGTTTACATTACATAGTATATCACAATCCATGAACAAAGAAAAGCCCCTGTACCCACTTAAATAAGGAACAAAGAATCGTGAGATCGTGAATTCTGAGGATGCGAGTGGATCTTCGGGTCGATTGTATACCCCTTGATCAATTAGATCTTGCTTTATAATAGGTACAACTTCAACTGACGAGTATTTCTCGACACTTGCCTTTGCTACCTCATAGGCTTCCACTTCACGAGAATCCCATCCTATGAAAACTTTTAAATCAGTCATGTTCTATCGTTGTTCCCAAATCAGGCAAATACAGTTGAGTCGAGTGTGACTGCTTAAACACACCGTACCTAGTTATATAGTTGTGTATATATGCGTCGCTATTAGTTGTGATTACGTCAGGCAACTCGTCAAGCATTTTCTTTGCGATGTCGTTCTTGAGCATGTACGCCCCACCTGCCGACACACGATATCCACGGTGAGGATTCTTTGACAGGAGTCCATTGTGGCACAACCCAAGTATATTATACCGCTCAATGTCTATTCTGTCAATGTGTTCTAACAACATTACGTCATGTTCAATGATGATATACGGGCTTGCTTTTCTGGAAGTTATATCCCACATCTTCATGTGGCTGTACCAAATAGCCTTCTCGGTTTCGGTGAAGTCTTTACCTGCGTTTCTTCCAGATCGCTTCTTACCGAACTTCAAAGGTTTGACAGCATCACCAAATGTGTCGGGTGTAATGCCCTGAATATAATCGAGTGAGTAGCCACCGTTGATCCAAGATTGAGATACAATCGATTTGTATTTCTCTGATATTTTATTTCCTTCGAGGAATATCATCCCTACTCGGGGTAGTTTAAACGCCATATTTTTTACCGTACACTATAGGATAAATTTTTGATTTCACCGTCACAGCTTTTTCTTCAAGTTTGTGATAGTTGTGTTCGATATTTAGTAGGAAGTCCAGAACGGATCTTTCGGTCACATCTTTCTTGGGTGAGTAGTAATGTCTCGCTTGAGGATTGTGTGTGCGTATGATAGACGAATCGCCCAACACTATCATTGGCTTGACCAGATTCTTAGAGATGTAGTGATACATTCCGTTGTATGCGACGACGAATTTACATCGAGATATCAGATAAAAGACTTCTGAGATCGGAGTGCGGTGTGTCACTTCCATCACCGTGTATCCTTTCATCTTCAATATGGGTATGATCAGATCCCAATAGGACGAATCGTAACTGTCCTTGAACTTTGGGTAGGTTGAACTAATAAACTTGGTGCGCCATATAACCACCAGTTTTTCGTGAACAGGAACATTGAGAAACTGCTCACGAAACAACCAAGTGTTAGGTCCCTGAAGAACGCTGTAGCCCGAGGGTCTGTCAATATTCGAATGAAGTTGGCCATTCAGAAAGTCGTGGTTGGTATTGAATATATTCTCTACTTCAACCTTTACTTTGCCGTAGCCGTACATACGAGTATGAAGATACTCTTGCTGTTCGATGATCGTTTGTTGATCTTCGAAATTAAAAAGCCAGTCGGGTGAGTTTGTCCAATGATACTTTAGGTGAACTTTTTTTTTAAAAAATTCGACACATAGTATGCGGTGTTCAGACCAAGCATAACGTCACCTATTCCGGTTTTACCCGCAAAGTGAATCGTATCACCTGTTAGAATCCATTCCTTATCGTATGGATCTATTATCCGACTGGTCTTTTTTTTCATGAATATTTTTTTAAGATAGCTTCTACTTCGTATTGCTCATATACCTCGTTGTGATAAAGGTTCGCTTCGAGACGCTCTCGATTTTTACGTCCCATGCTTCCTCTATCGAGATACTGATTCTTGTGTCGATTCCGCTTCTTGTTACGTGAATCAAATCGACTGTACTTAGCCATTTACCTGCTCCATTCTACTCATCAAACGTTCTGCTCTGTTAGTCACTTGCCTATACCACCGACTGTCACGACCCTCGACTGCGGCTCGCTTCCAATCCTTTTCTTCAAGTGCCGATTTAAAATTTACAAACTTACTTAGACGTGGTCTACCTAGATTGAACATCATGTTAACCAGAATCTCTTGAACTTCTTCTGGCCACATATAGAACTTGTTACCATAGAGTTTGTGACACTCACTGATAGCAACTTGTACGTCCACATCGAATGCTTCGAGAACACGATGTTCTGATACGGGCGTTCCAACTGGTAACCCAAACTCTTCGTCGTTCTTGGTGATTAGATGTCCGATGCCAAACGTAGGGTAACCGAGATGATCAAGATAGATTTCATCTACTCGTCCCTCGTCGATTTCAAGTTGTTCTCTCAATCTTACCTTGTTCATAGTCCCATCCATTCTTTGGTCATTATATAATCCCTCACGAAGTCGCTCCTCACGATGTCTTCCCATCCGAATTGAATCACAGAGAAGTTTCGCAATTGATCTAATATCTCTAAAAATTTGTTGACTCCTTCTTTGTCTTTCTCTGACTTAAAGTCCGATTGACGATAATCGCCGCAGAAGATGATCTTGGTACAATTTCCAATCCGAGTGATGACTGAATCCAATTCATGGAAATTAAGATTCTGCATCTCATCCACGATAACAATGGAGTTATCATAAGTAACGCCACGTATGTAACTGGTAGACTCAAAAGAAACATAATTGTTGGCGACGAGTTTATCAAATGCCTTTTCGTCTTCGAATAGAGTTGCCGCAGAGGCACGATAGGGTCCTGTGAACGCATCTAGTTTCTCTTGTAAAGTTCCTGGTAGATAGCCAACGTCTCGGGTAGGTACAACCGATCTAATGATACGAACACAATCAAACGGTGTACTTTTGTTCATCACCTCTTCTAGGGCCAAGTACATGGCAATGAATGTTTTTCCTGTACCCGCAGTACCAACAAGAGCCATATTGTCTCCGCTCTTCCAAGCGTCGTATGCTTGTCTTTGGTGATCAGTGATAGGGTCGAACGTAAGCAGGTCATCGATGCGAATATTCATAGATTCGCCATTTTGTTGTTTTTTCATACGTTGATAGAATTCTTCACGTGTTTGCCAGCCTTCTTTTTTATTCTCTTCAAATGATCTTTCCAATCACCCGAAGTCTTATTGATGATGTTACCAGTATGCGTGACCATGTTAGGAGCACCAATAACTTGTGCCCACTCACCCTTTGCGGTGAGTTCTTGCATTTCTGAAATAGAGAGAATCATGTCTTTTTCTTCACCAGTTTCTTTGTTACGAAATGTGTATAAAGGCATTAGTCAAACCTCAGGTCCATTGAAATCCATCTGTTCTGCTCGTCATAAAGTTTTTGTTCAAGCGCCTCGAACTTGTCGAGCCACCACTTCTTAGGTCTTACTAAAGTATGTAGTGATTGGTTATAAATGTCTTTACCTTTCTCGTCACATATCATCTTGCTTGCGGGATATGTTGCGATGGTACAGTATAACATCTTTTTAGTGTGGTTGACAAGAGTCCATAGCACATCGTCTATATCTTCTGGCAAGATATGTTCCAACACGTCAGTACAACTGACCAAGTCAAATCGCTCATCCTCAGCAGGTTTCATTCGATATTCTTCTGAAGTGGAATAAGGATCATAGGGTCTTGTTTTAACCTTGCGTCCTGACATGTCAAGAATTCTTCTATTTGTGTATACGAACAAGCCACCCGTTCCAGTGCCATAATCTAAGTGGGTGTTGTATCGATGTTTTTTGATGAGGTTCAGAACCTCAAGTGAATTTGCTGTACCGCCGAAAAACTTCCTTTCATGATAGAAAGTGTAACTGATTGACAACAAGCGTTTTCTTTCTTCGTATGGTAACGCTTCCCATTCTTCTTGTGTTTTCATATAAAAGAAATGCACCTCTTACGAGGTGCACCCTAGATAAAGGATCACCCCCTTATTACTTGACTGATAGCCGCATCGAGAAACGCTTGTTTTTTCGCCATTTTATGCGCCGCTTCTGTTCTGCCTTTTTTATTAAGTTTATGAATATAATGTCCAAGATCACGTGAGTCTTTCTTCAATCTTTCGAGTTGGTTCGCTACCATAGGCAAGTCTCTCCTAATTGTTGTTGTTGGATATTATAATCTAGGGTGCTTTATTTCCTCCTTAAGTTGTCGCATCACGGTTAACAAAAACGATTATTCTGGTAATAAATCTGGGTATGCTTCTTGAACCAATTTCTTGGTGATACCAGACATGGGTGGTTTTTTATTGATCATGTTAACAAGTATCTCAGCGTCTCGTGAGTCTATAGATTCAAGTATATCTATGAACATTCTTTCTCGTTTGACGGGAATTAGCTTTTCACTCTCTCGCAAACCCTTCACGAAATACTTGAAGTTCAGATGCTGTTTGAGTAGAGTCTGTGGTGCGGGAGAACCCTCTGCGGCGGGTGTATAAGGCGGTGTGCCAGCTGGAAGATTCCACTGGACTCGATCATCAAATGTTCCTTGAAGAACATCTCGAATAGGCATTATATTGTTTTCTCGAAGTATTTTAATTTTGTCTTTTCTCGATTTAGCTGAAACAACTTTCTCGAAGACTTCGTATACATCCAATCGTCGCACTGTGTTTACCATTTCAATTCCTGTGTCACTAAGTTCATTATACACCATTGTGTATGCTTGTCAAGTTAAAATTATTTATAAATCTTCGTTCTTAGACAAGTGCCTAGAATGAATTTTACAACCAATAAATTCGTTAAAATATTCCTCTTTGAGAAGAACATCTTTCTCGAATTGAAGTTTCGCTTCGTAATACGAGCACTCACCTTTCGTCTTACAAAGTCGGAGAATTTCACGATGATACGCCTCTTCACCTTTGGTTTCAACGAGAGACTTGAGTTCACCATTCGATCCAAAATACTCCTGCCAGTCAGACTGGTTAGTGACCTTACGTCGAAGTTTCTTCCCCTTGAGAGGAGGAAGTCTGCGAGTCGACCAGAAGAACTTCTTGCCGATATATTTCTTTCCCGTGTCACGCTCTGTGATTTGATAGACGAATCCCACATAGTCTTTCAGCATCTCTTCATCGGGTTGAAACGGTTGATTATTATAATACCACATTAGTCATTGAGTGAGTCCCACTCTACCTCCGTACCACACATTGGACAATTCACTGGCTTCTCATCTATATGTATAACCGTCAATTGAACCAATGTGTCGCACATCGGACAGTCTAACTCGTACTCATATTCATCCATCTTTGAACAACTCTTCGTACAGAGTTTCGACTTCATCGTATTCCATCTTAAAGTCATTCATGCTTTGCTTATGATAGATCATAGCAAGTTTACGAATGTGCTTCTTGTCGATCTCATGGTTCTCATAAGTGACCTGAATGATGTCTTTAATAAGATCTTTCTCGGCATCAATTCGAGTCATGCTATCAGAGATCTCTTTGATAGCGTTTGCTACTTTCTTTTTATCTTCGGGACTACTAATCATTTATGCGGCG
>Ga0102963_1000368_pt1 | contig 19456 bp, 22 predicted proteins | sample SalPon2_C_H2O_MG_2_FD_84522 | JGI IMG/M metagenome (GOLD analysis project Ga0102963, IMG submission 84522) | Salt pond water microbial communities from South San Francisco under conditions of wetland restoration - Salt Pond MetaG SF2_C_H2O_MG | ecosystem: Environmental > Aquatic > Non-marine... | reverse complement strand
GTTAGCACTTTTAAAAACGATACTTGGTCTAGCACGGCAAGCGATTCTTATCAGGCAATTACTGGGTTATCTGCTTCAATAACTCCATCAAGCACATCAAACAAAGTTCTTATCATGCTGTCATTAACATATGGCTCTCCTACTGGCGTTTGGTCTGGATTCAAGATTTCTAGAGACGCAGGATCGTCTTTTATTGCTATAGCAAATAATGATGGAAGCGGTAGAGACTTTACTTCATTTGGAACAAGTTTTGATACTTCAGTTAGTCAAGAATATACACTTAAAGACGGTAGTCTCAACTATTTAGATTCTCCAAGTACAACGTCAGCAATTACATATCAAGTTTATGCTATGGGAAGAGCAGGTCATGGGGTTACTTATTTAAACAGAAGTAGCGCTGACAGTAATGACATCTACTCTGGAAAACGTGGTGTTTCATCAATTACTTTAATGGAGATATCAGGATGAACCATAAAGCAATTAGAAATATTTATCCTAATGTCGGTGTTATTGACGATGGAGAAGGCGCTTTTGATTTAGATGGAAATCCTTTAGCCATTGACCAAGCGGTATACGACGCTGAGGTTGCACGACTACAAGCCGAATACGATGCACAAGCATACGCAAGAGCAAGAGCCGAAGCATACCCTTCAGTAGCAGACTTTATGGAAGCATACACAGAAAAAGAAATTGGTAGTAGTTCAACTAAATGGGATGCTTATGTAACGGCATATAACAAAGTAAGATCGGATAATCCTAAACCATGAGCACAATAAAAGTAGACGCAGTTGAACCCCGAACAACATCCAGTACGATTACGATTGGTGCTGCTGCAAGTAATATTACAGCATTAACTTCAGCAACAACAATCACCATTCAAATATTCTAATGCCCGATAAACTCTAACTTCAAATTCATATAAATAGTAGTAAATGAATTTGGAGTTTTTTTATGGCTACCGTCCGAAATATTCTAATAGATCAAAACGCAGATTTCTCAGAACAATTTATAGCAAAAGAAGATACTGGAACTGTAATTAATCTTACAGGAAAAACAGTTAGTGCTAAATTGAGAAAATCTTTTGGCTCTTCCACATCAACAACATTTGCTTGTGCAACAGTATCAGCCGCAGACGGCACATATACTATAGCATTAACTGATGTGCAAACAGCATATGGCACCTTAGAAAGGGGTCGATATGTTTATGATGTAATTACCACATTAGATGCTGCACCTAATACAATTCAACGTATACAGCAGGGTATTGCAACAGTTAGCCCCAGTGTAACTAGATCAGATTCGTAATGGCAATATCAGCAACAGAATCTTTTTTAACCCAATTGGATTATGCAGCTCAAGGCAAATCTTTAGCTGAAGTGTGGGATAAAGGCAATCTTATAGAGTTTGAAAATCTACTAAGTTCTAAAGCGAAAGAGTCTGATTTAGCTAAAGAAGTAATAGAAGAAGAATCTTCTGGAGAAATAGTAGAAGAAGTTTTAGTTGAAGAAGTTATTGAAGAATCATCGGTCAAATTGACTATGGCCGAATTTGAACTAACAAGTTTATTTGAAAACATTTCGGGTATGGATCTTACAGAACCAGAACCAGAAATTGTTTTAGAGTCGGTAGAACCTGTTGTTGAAATTAAAAAACCACAAATTGATCCTGTTATTATTGAGGAATTTGCAACCGAACTGAAAGATTTATTTAGTGAGGCTGCTGGTTATGATTTATTTTCAACAAATTCAAAACCTAAGGTAGAACCAGAACCTGAAATTGTTTTGGAAACAAAAACAGAAATTGTTGGAAAAATAGATTCTAAATTAAAATCAGATTTCTTTACAGACAATGATAATTTGTCTATATCTGAAAAATATGGTTCTCTACCAGTTTCAGATCAAAGATATGATTTGGATAAAATTTCATCCAAACTAATTAACAATGCTAGTGGGTTTATGAATCAAAATAATCCCAAAGATGTTAATTTCAAGTATGAAAATTATGACCCAAGTGTTGCTCAAGGTGATGCTAATTGGCAGATGGATCTTTTCAGTCAAAAGAATTCTAAAACTGCTAAAATGGTTTCAGACGTTTCAGCTCTTTTAGAAAAACATAAAGCAGAATTACCTCAAGAAGAATATAAAATACTTGAAGGTAATGCTATAGAACAAGCAGCACAATATCTTCACAATGCAAAAATAAACGAAGAAGAAACAACTACAGTTGAAGAAAGTTTTGACAGTAAGGTTGTAAAACTTGTCAATAGAGTTTTAGCCTCCAATGTTGGCTGGGGCCAAAGAGGTATGACATATGGTTCTGGTGAAGTTAAACTAGGAAAACTTGATGACGTTGATATTGCCGATAGAAGTGCAACACATCAATTTATTGCTTGGGATAATGCCGCTCAAAAATATATTCACGCTGAAGGTACAACCCCTGTAGGTGACATTCAAGGTGTTACTGCTGGTACTGGTTTATCAGGTGGTGGTAATCAAGGTACAGTTACATTAGATTTAGATGTTTCTGAATTATCAGCAATAGGCACTACCGCATCACCTTCCGATTATGTAATTATTCAAGACGTAACGGATGATAGTACAAAGAAAGTTTTAGTTTCAAATCTCTTTAGTACCGTTGGTGATATTACAGCAGTTACAGCAGGCAACGGCCTTACAGGTGGCGGCACTTCTGGTGATGTTACAATTAATGTTGCTGGAACAACAAATAGAATTTCAGTTACATCAGATGCAATAGACATAGCATCAACATACGTTGGCCAAAGTTCTATTACAACACTCGGCACAATTTCAACAGGAACATGGCAGGGTACAGGCGTTGGTGTAGCTTACGGCGGTACAGGAATTACTACTGTTGCTAAAGGTTCTGTTTTAGTTGCAAACGCTGCTGATACCTTTAGTGTATTATCGGGTGTTACGGATGGAGATGTGCTTACTTACAATTCTACTACTGATACTATATCTTGGGAAAGTAGTCTTGATGGAGGAACATTTTAATTATGGCTAGAATTAAATTAAAAAGATCAGATATACCAACAGTAGTGCCAACCGACAATGATTTAGAAGTTGGCGAAGTGGCTATTAACACCGCAGACCAAAAAATGTATGCTAAAGATCGTTTTGGTGTAATTGTAGAAGTAGCTAACAAAGGTGTTTCTGATGCAGATGCAACAGCAAAGGCTGTCACCATGGCGATAGCACTAGGATAAATAAGATATGGCAATACCCAATTCAAAAGCAACTTTAAAAAGTTGGTGTAAAAGAAAACTCGGCTATCCCGTTATAGATATCAATGTTGATGAAGATCAATTAGATGACAGAGTAGATGAAGCACTTCAATACTTCTATACGTTTCAGTATGGGGGTATGCAACGTGTTTACCTAAAACATAAGATAACTCAGGCAGATGTTGATCGAGCAAATGCAAATGAATCTGAAACAGCAACAGACGGCAATCAACTTACTACAACATTAAACGGAGCTTATTCTGCTGGTGCAACAACAGTAGTATTAACTGATGCTTCTGAATTTCCTGCTACAGGTAGTATTACTATTGCCACTGACGGAACTAATGCAGCAGAAACAGTAACATATAGTGCTATTAGTGGAAACACACTAACAACAGCTGCACTTGCTAACGATCACGACTCTGGTTCGGGCGTTACAAATGTACATGAGGCAATTTGGTCAACAGGTCAGGCATACATTCCTATGCCAGAGTCAGTTCAAAGTGTTCTAAGAGTATTGCCTTTCAGTGATCGTGGCAATCTGAATATGTTTGATGTTCGTTATCAGTTACGACTCAACGATCTCTATGATTTCTCATCTGAGTCTATCATTCATTATCAAATGACGATGTGGCAACTTGACTTATTAGATATGATTCTAATTGGTGAGAAACCTATTCAGTTCAATGCACATCAGAACCGTCTGTATATTAATATGGATTGGGGTGATGATATCGAAGTTGGCGAATACATCATTATGGAATGTTATCGTAAGTTAGACCCAACAACTTGGACAGACATCTACAATGATCTCTGGTTAAAGAAGTATGCTACTGCACTTATCAAGAGACAGTGGGGAGAAAACCTCAGTAAGTTTAACGGTGTTACAATGCTTGGTGGTGTCACGATGAACGGTGCAGAGATTTTTCAGTCAGCATTAGCAGAGATAGAACTTTTAGAAGAACAGAGTAAGACAACGTGGGAAGAACCGTTACTTATGGACATAGGTTAATTTTATGCCTACCAATCATCATTTCTCTAAGGGTACAATATCCGAACAATATCTTTATGAAGATTTAGTCATTGAGGCCATGCAGATTTTTGGTCACGATGTGTATTATCTTCCCAGAACTTTGGTAAATAAAGATCAATTGTTTGGTGAAGATGCTTTGTCAAAATTTGATGATGCCTACCTTATAGAAATGTATATGGACACCGTAGAAGGTTATGAAGGAGAAAAGGAATTAGTATCACGATTTGGATTAGAAATTCGTGATGAAACTACTTTTACTGTTTCTCGGCGAAGATGGTTAGATTTGGTTAGTTCTAATACTAATTTAATAACATCGTTAAGACCAAATGAAGGTGATTGGATTTATTTTTCAAATGGACCTCGTCTTTTTGAAATTAGTTTTGTAGATAAAGATGATCCATTTTTTCAAGTAGACAATTTACCTGTTTACAAATTGTATGCTAGAACTGTAGAATACTCAGACGAAAGACTTGATACAGGTATCACTGATATTGATGCTATCGAAGATAAGTATTCGGGTGATGCTTTACAGTGGCAATTTCTTGCTGAACAATCATCAACAACAAATTATGTTGAGAATATAACACTAGAACGTGGTACTGATTTGTATGCTACAGGTTCTGTCGAACTTGAAACAGCAACAGACGGCGGTACTGGTATTCTCACATCTGAAAGTGAAACTGGGTTTGCCTCAATACTTACAGAAGATTCTAACTCTACCAATTCCTTCTTCATCATTAACGAAGAATATTCATTGGCTACTGCCGAACCTTTGGCAGATAATGATTGGATAGAAGATGCTGTAACTGGTACAGGTGCATTTTCTAATTCTGATCCAGTATTAGATTTCTCAGAAAGAAATCCATTTGGTGAACCTACGGAGAGTTTATAAATGTTAGGACAATATTTTTACAACGAAAGTCTGCGAAAGACTATCATAGCATTTGGTAGTTTATTCAATGACATTCAAATAACAAGAAAGGATAGTTCTGGAGAAGAAATTCAGACTATGAAAGTTCCTTTGGCCTATGGCCCAAAGCAGAAGTTTATTACCAGACTTACACAAGATCCCGGTGCAACTCAACAGATTGCACTAACTTTACCACGCATTGGTTTTGAAATTCAGTCGTTTGACTACGATCCAAATAGAAAACTAAATAGAACTATAAGGCAAAAAAAGGTTGCTAACGCTAGTGATAAGAAATTAAAACAGATGAGTACACAATACACACCTGTGCCTTATAACATGAATTTTGAATTGTTTGTTATGGCTAAGAATAGTGATGATGGTATTCAGATTATCGAACAGATACTTCCTTTCTTTCAACCGGAATATACAGTGTCGATAAAAGAAGTTCCCGAAATGGATATTGTTCGTGACGTTCCCATTGTTCTTAATAGTATTGGTTATGAAGATTCATACGAAGGTGATTTCCAAACAAGAAGAGCAATCATTTACACATTAGCGTTTACTGCTAAATCATATGTCTATGGTCCTGTTACAACGCAACAGCCAATTACAAAGGTTCAGGCCGATACATACGCCGATTTGCCAACAGCTGCACCTACCAGAGTTCAACGATTTACTGTTGAAGCTACCAACACTGGTACTGGAGATGACGATGATAACTTTGGATTCAACGAATCAACTTCGGAGTGGATGTAATACTTACATAATATTATGAGTAAAATTGAAAATGCGATTAGTGATGCACTGGGTGTTACTAAAGAAATCAAACAGGAAATACTTGATCCTAAACCTGTCGCCAAGCGAAAGGAAATGATTTCTAAAGAAAATTCTGAACATATAGATATAGACTACAACTACAGCAGAGAAAACTTCTACAACCTCATTGAGCGTGGTCAGGATGCAATTGAAGGTATACTTGATCTTGCAAAAGAACAAGAGCATCCTAGAACCTACGAGGTTGCAGGTCAACTTATTAAAACGGTATCAGAAGTTACAGAACGACTTGCCGACTTACAAGAGAAAATGAAAAAATTGAAAGAGGTTCCTAATGAAGGACCTAGTAATGTTACAAATGCTTTATTTGTTGGTTCTACAAAAGAGTTGCAAAATCTACTAAAGAATAAAAATGGTTGAAACTTATAAAGGTAATCCAAATTTAAAATCGTCTTTAGTTCGTCAAGAGTTTACTCAAGAACAAGTAAAAGATTTTATCAAGTGTTCTCAAGACCCCATTTACTTTATACAAAAGTATGTTAATATTGTAAGTATTGATGAAGGCCTTGTGCCTTTCAAGATGTATCCTTTTCAACAGAATATTGTGAAATCTTTTCACGATAATAGATTTTCTATTTGTAAACTGCCAAGACAGTCGGGCAAATCTACAACTGTATTATCTTACCTAATACATTATATTCTATTCAACGATCAAGTAAATGTTGCTATTTTAGCTAACAAGGCATCTACTGCTAGAGACTTATTGTCTAGATTGCAGTTGGCATATGAACATTTGCCTAGTTGGTTACAACAGGGCGTTATGAACTGGAACAAAGGTTCGTTAGAACTAGAGAATGGTTCTAAGATACTTGCAGCATCAACATCTGCATCTGCTGTTCGTGGTGGTTCATATAATATTATTTTTCTTGATGAGTTTGCTTTTATTCCAAATAACATAGCCGAACAGTTTTTTAGTTCCGTATATCCTACAATCTCTTCTGGTAAATCTTCTAAAGTAATGATTGTGTCTACACCACATGGCATGAATATGTTTTATAAAATGTGGACAGATGCAGAAAATGGCAATAATGATTTTGTACCATTAGAGGTGCATTGGTCAGAGGTACCAGGCAGAGATGAAGATTGGAAAGAACAGACAATCAAAAATACAAGTGAACAACAGTTTTTACAAGAATTTGAGTGTTCTTTTTTAGGTAGTGTTGATACTTTGATATCACCTCAAAAGATACAAACAATTCCGCATAAAGATCCTATAGAAAGAAGTGCTGGATTTGATGTTTGGGAAAGACCTAAAAAAGAAAATTCATATTGTATTACTGTTGATGTTGCTAGAGGTGCTCAAAATGATTACAGTGCGTTTGTTGTATTTGATATCACCACTGTTCCATATAAAATGGTTGCAAAGTATCGTAGTAATGAAATTAAACCTCTTATCTTTCCAGACATTATCTATCGAGCCGCAAAGACATATAACGATGCTCAAGTATTAATAGAGATTAATGATATTGGTGGACAGATAGCAGATGCATTACATCACGATATGGCATACGAAAATATCATACAGTCTCAGGTCAAAGGTCGTCTTGGTCAGATAGTTAGTTCTGGTTTTGGCGATGGCCAAAGTGATTTAGGTATTCGTACCACTAAGTCATTAAAGCGCATAGGATGCTCTACATTGAAACAACTTATTGAAAGTGATAAGATACTAGTCCCCGACTTCGATGTCGTCGTGGAGATGAGTACATTCATTCAGAGAGGTCAATCCTTTGAGGCTGAAGATGGTGGTACAGATGACCTGATGATGTGTCTGGTATTTTTTGCTTGGCTAACTGACCAACAGTATTTCAAAGATTTAACCGATGATGATATTCGCAAACAACTCTTTGACAGTCAGAAGGAAATTATTGAGGCTGATATGGCGCCGTTTGGATTTATTGATGACGGTGTACATTATGGAGAAGATTTAAATCCTTTTGTAGATCAAGACGGTGACTACTGGCGACCAGTAAAAAATTATCCAGATTGGAACTAAATAACACCCGCACCTAATCCGTGCCTGTATTTAGCCGCACAGTTATGACATAGTGGTGTGCTATTCTCTATCAACTCAAGTGCCTGTTGCCTTTGTTTGGTTTTAGCACCATGTCTCATTACTAATGATTTTATTTTCTTGTGATGTGGATACCATTCCATTACACACAATTCTGCTTCGCCGCACTGGCATATATAATCTCTAAGACTATTCAACAACCATCGTTTACGACCAATATCACGCATTTGTGTGTTTTTCTTGTTCATACTCTTATTTATCAGTACACTAAATGTGTGTTTGAAGAACTTAAAAAAACTAAATATAACGAATAAAAAAATTGAATCTGTAATCTATATAATAACTTGTAAAATAATAACCAAGGAGAAATAGAAAAAATGGTTGATCTAGTTTCACCTGGTGTTGCTATTAAAGAGAAAGACCTGACTACCTCAGTCAGGAATGAACCAACCAGTATTGGTGGCGTTTGTATTATTGCTGAAAAAGGTCCTATTGACCAAGTTGTAACAATACAAAGCGAACAACAGTTGGTAGATATATTTGGAAAACCAAATACTACTAACCATCAGTATTGGTTTAGTGCTGCATCTTTCTTAATGTATAGTAATACTTTAAAGGTCGTTAGAATGGAAACCACTGGCGCAGTAAATGCTTGCGTTTCTGGTACACCAATTCTAATCAAAAATAATATGCATTACACCGATGGTGACGGTACTACTGGTCCTTATGACGATGGTTCCGCTGAGGTAGGTGAATGGGCAGCACGTTCTGCCGGTGCATGGGGTAATAGTCTGCGTGTTGAAAGTTGTAACACGGCAGCTGGTTACTCAGAAGCTGCAAAAACAACAACAGCCGGTATTGAAGCAGCTGGTCAGACAGTCATTACATTGACATCTGGTACAGGCTTCTCAGTTGGCGATATCGTCTACTTTCAAGAAACAGATGGTCAAAAATATCGTGTAACGACTATTGCAACTAACGATATTACAATCGTTCGATATCCAGTAGCATCAGCAACAGGCCTTGCTTCGGAAATTGCTTCCGGTACTAATGTTGACCGTGAGTGGCGTTGGGCAGATCAGTTTGAACGTGCTCCCGGTACTTCGCAGTATGCAACAGACCGTGGTGGTTCAAATGACGAAATGCACATCATCGTTATTGACGAAGATTCGTCCATTTCTGGTGTTGAGAATGAAGTCCTTGAGAAGTTTGATGCAGTATCTAAAGCTTCTGACGGTCTTACAGACGAAGGTAATGCTAACTACTATGCAGACGTAATCTACACAAGTTCAAACTACATCTATTGGATGGATCATCCAGCAGGTGCAACGAACTGGGGTAGTGCCGCTGCTGGTACAACATTTACCGTGCCAACAAACTCTATTGACGCCAATAGTTTAGTTGGTGGTGCCGGTGGTACAACAGCTCCAACAGAAGGTCAACGTCAACAGGCATACAGCGATCACTTCAGCGATCCTGATATTCAAGACGTTAATCTAGTTATTGCTGGTCCTGCCAGTGTAAACAATGGTGGTGCAACAACTCATGCTGTATTCATTACAGACCTCGTTGAAAAACGTAAAGATTGTGTTGGTTTCATTTCACCCGATAAGAGCGATGTTGTCAATATATCAAAATCTTACGTTGCTGCTGGAAACGTCAAGTCATTCTTTGATGCTGTAGCAAGTTCATCATATACAGTTTTTGATAGTGGTTACACAAAACAGTATGACAAATACAATGATGTTTATCGTTGGGTGCCTTTAAATGCACACATCGCAGGCTCTTGTGCTCGTACTGATTATCTTGAAGATCCATGGTGGTCACCCGCCGGCATCACAAGAGGTCAGATTCGAGGTACAGTTGGTCTCGGTCTAAACCCATCACAGACAGAACGTGATTTACTTTATCGTGCTCGTATTAACCCAGTTGTTGCATTTCCAGGTGAGGGTACAATCCTCTTTGGTGATAAGACTGGTTTAGCTCGTAACAGCGCATTTAGTCGTATTAACGTTCGTCGTCTATTCATTACAATAGAAGAAGCAATCAAAGTTGCTGCTCGATCTGTACTCTTTGAGTTCAACGATCAGTTTACTCGTGATAGTTTCAAAGCAATGGTTGATCCTTACTTGCGTGATGTTCAGTCTCGCCGTGGTATCATCGACTACCTAGTTGTTTGTGACGAAACAAATAACACAGGCCAAGTCATTGATAACAATGAGTTCCGAGCTGACTTCTACATCAAACCAGCAAGGTCGATTAACTTCATCACACTAACATTTATCGCAACACGAACTGGAGTTGACTTCAGTGAAGTAGTTGGTCGAGCAGGATAAGGGGAGAACTGAAAAATGGCTAATTTAAATACATTCGTTCAAAAACTCGCCGGTGGTGGAGCTCGTGCTAACCAATATGAAGTTAGTATTACAGGTGGTCCTTTTGCAACGACAGATTTGTTTACATTTCTTTGTCGTGCTGCAACGATTCCAGCGCAGAACGTTGGTGAAGTTGCTGTACCATTTCGTGGTCGTCAAATCTATGTTGCTGGTGATCGTACCGTTGATCCATGGACAGTAACGGTATTCTCTGATGCTGGTTGGCAACTTAGAGGTCAACTTGAACAGTGGTCTAATCTAATTATGAACATGGGTTCTGATAGTACGGGTGCAACAGCTCCCGATCAATACTATGGTGAAGCTATTGTTCGTCAGATGGATCGCAACGAGTCTACAGTCAATGAGTATACGTTATTTCAACTATGGCCTACCGTAGTTGATCCTATCGCTTTGGCATATGATACTAATGATGTTGTTGAGGAGTTTGGTGTCACATGGCGCTACAACTACATGACTTCATCAGGTGGTGGCGGCACAGTCTAAATAATATGTCTATTCTATTCGTATAAATAGTTATATGGCAGAATTATTTGGATATGAAATAAAGAGGAAGAAAGAGGCGGCAAAGGGGGAATCCTTTGTCGCCCCTTCCGACGAAGAAGGCACACTAGATATTGCTGGTGGGGCTGGCTTTTTTAGCCAGTATGTAAACCTAGATAAGGCAGCAAAGAATGATTGGGACCTAATTCGTAAGTATCGTACAACATCTGAAGCTCCAGAGTGCGATCAAGCAATTGAAGATATTATTAATGAATCCGTTACGGCAGATGAAACTGACTTATCGGTAAAAATTGATTTGGATATGGTGGAACTTTCCACATCCATCAAAAAGAAAATCTCAACGGAGTTCGATGAAGTTCTAAGACTATTAGAATGGAAACATCGAGGCCACGATATTTTCCGACGATGGTATATCGATGGTCGTTTGTTTTATCACAAAATGGTTGACCAAAAACAATCAAGAAAAGGTATTACAGAATTACGATATATCGATCCCAAGTTTATCAAAAAGGTTCGTGTAGTAGAAAAAGATAAAGGCGAAGGTGCTGGCAACGGTGTCGAACTGGTTAAAAGAGTTCAAGAGTTTTATCTTTACAACGAAACGGGCGTTTATCCAGGTGTAGTTGGTGTAAGTGGTCAAGGCAAATCTGCAGCACAGGGTTTAAAAGTTTCACCCGATAGTATAGCATATGCCACTTCAGGTATCTTTAATCCCACAACAAAACAGGTTTATGGTTATTTACATAAAGCAATCAAACCTGTAAATCAGTTGCGAATGATGGAAGATGCAACAGTTATCTATCGCATCAGTCGAGCACCAGAACGAAGAATCTTTTATATTGACGTAGGCAATTTACCAAAACCCAAAGCAGAAGCTTATCTCAAAGATGTGATGAGTCGATATCGTAACAAGGTTGTATACGATGGCAACACGGGTGAAGTCAAAGATGATCGTAATCAAATGTCGATGTTAGAGGACTTTTGGTTACCAAGACGAGAAGGTGGTCGAGGCACAGAGATTACAACTTTGCCTGGCGGCCAAAATCTTGGAGAAATGGAAGATGTAAAATATTTTCAAGAAAAACTTTACAAATCTCTTAACATTCCTATTTCTCGTTTGCAGTCTGACTCTGGTTTCAACATGGGCAGATCAGCAGAGATTACACGGGACGAAATAAAGTTTACTAAGTTTATTCAAAGACTACGAAAAAGATTTTCTATTCTCTTCCATGACATTTTAAAAACTCAATGTGTATTGAAAGGTATCATTACACCAGAAGATTGGGACACTATCAAAGAAAGAATCATTTACGATTTCAATGATGATAATCATTTCTTCGAACTTAAAGATGCAGAACTTTTAGAATCTCGCATCAATCAACTTAACAGTGTGTCTGAATATGTTGGTACATATTATTCGGTTGAATGGATAAGAAAAAATATTCTTAAACAAAGCGAGTTAGAAATGCAACAAATTGATGCCCAAATTCAAAAAGAAAAAAATAGTGGAGAGATAGATCAAGATGCTGGTGAAGATATGGACGCACCAGATTAAAATAATTTATAACTCAAGTTCAAACTATTTATAAATATTAGAGTAACAATAAAGGAGAATTATTATGGCAACAACAAAAGATATTATCAGCGCTGTTGCAACAGGTGACCTTAACACAGCTAATGATGTTTTCGATCAAGTTTTAGCTGCAAAAAGAGAAGATGCTTGGGAAACTGCCCGTATGGATTTAGCAAGAACAGCGTTTGATTCAGCTCCTGTTGAAGAACCAACAGCAGAACCAGTAGACACGGGTATTACAGGAGACCCTGCTGAAGTAGAGGAAGAATAATGAAACTTATATCCGAACACGTTGATAGTATTGAATACCTCATCGAAGAAAAAGAAGGTGGTAACAAAAACTATCGCATTAAAGGTGTGTTCATGCAGGCAGAGATGAAAAACCGTAATGGTCGTATGTATCCAATGTCTGTATTAGAAAAAGAAGTTGGTCGATATAACAAAGAGTATATTAGCCAAAATCGAGCCTTTGGTGAGTTGGGACATCCTGATGGTCCAACTGTAAATTTAGAAAGAGTATCCCACATGATTACTGATCTTTATCCTGATGGTAAAAACTTCATCGGCGAAGCTAAAGTAATGGATACACCTTACGGAAAAATTGTAAAGAATCTTATTGATGAGGGTGCCAAACTTGGCGTTTCGTCAAGAGGTATGGGTTCATTAGAACCTAAAAGAGATATGCAGGTCGTCAAAGATGATTTTTATTTGGCTACTGCGGCCGACATCGTTGCAGATCCTTCTGCTCCTAATGCTTTCGTGGAAGGCATCATGGAAGGTAAGGAGTGGGTTTGGGACAACGGCATTATCAAAGAAATGGATATTGAATCATATAAAAGACAATTAGAGGTGAAATATGCAAAACGTTCTGCTCAAGTTGAAAAACGAGTTGAAGTATTTGAAGATTTCATGTCAAAAATCTAAATATGATAAATAATAATATTCTAAAACAATAAGGGAGTTATCCAATAATGACAGATATCAACACCGAGCTAGAGCAGATTGCTGACGAAGAATTCGTTGCCGATACGCAACTAGACGAAGTAGCCGCAGATGCCCCCAAAAAGGGTGCTGCACCAGCTGAGAAAGGCGATAAGCTAGAAGGCGAAGTGCAGGACATGGGCGCTGCTGTTGTGTCTCCCGATGCCAAAAGTGATCCAGGTAAGGAAGCTTCTAAGAAAGTCAAAAAAGCTTCTCCTCCTACAACTAAACCATCCGATGCATCCGCAAAGGTTGAGGAAGTTGAAGTAGAAGAAGATGAGGTTATCGTAGAAGCACCCGAGGTCGCAGAGGTTGAGGAAGAGTCGATTGATGAGCGTGTCGCTGCTATGGATCTCTCAGATGATGTCTCTGCTCTAACCGAAACAGACGGTTTAGAGGAAGAGTTTAAGAAGAAGGCTGCAACAATTTTTGAAGCTGCTATCCGAATGAAACTCAAAGAAGAGATGACACATCTGGAAGAAAAGTACGAAGCAAAACTCGCACAACAAATCGAAGAAGCACAAGAAAATATGGCTGAGAAAGTCGATGACTATCTCAACTATGTCGTAGAAGAATGGATGAGGCAGAACGAACTCGCTATGGAGCATAAGCTCAAAGCAGAAATCGCAGAAGGCTTTATGACTGGTTTGAAGGGTCTCTTTGAACAGCACAATATTTCTGTTCCTGAAGAACAGTTTGATATGCTTGACGCAGCATCTGAGAAGGTCGCTGAGTTAGAAGATAAGTTGAACGAATCTTTAGAGAAAAATATTGAGTTGTCAAAGGAGAATGCTAATCTTTCCAGAACAGACATTCTACTAGATGTTGCTTCTGATCTTGCAGATACAGAAGTAGAGAAGTTTGCTGGACTTACAGAAAGTATTGAGTACACGAGCGCAGAAGATTTTCGTGAGAAAGTCGAAACAATCAAGGAATCATATTTTCCAAAAGTTAAAGCAATAACAACAAGTGATGATACGGCAGCACCAGTAACAGAAGGAGCAGAAGAAGTTGATCTGTCCGACTCGATGGCTGTTTATATGTCTGCTATTTCACGAACACACCTCCGTGGAAAAGCGGAAGCTTAAGTTTTACACAAAAAAAGGGAGAAAACTAAAATGTTTCAAACGGAACAACTACAGGAAAAGTGGCAGCCAGTCTTAGGGCACCCTGATCTTCCCGAGATTAAGGATAGCTATCGTCGGGCCGTTACTACTGTAATTCTAGAAAACCAAGAGCGAGCAATGAAAGAAGATGCAGCATTTCTTTCAGAGGGAGCTCCAACAAACGCAACAGGCGCAAGTGTAGCAAACTGGGATCCAATCCTAATTTCGCTCGTTCGCCGTGCAATGCCTTCACTAATTGCTTATGATATCTGCGGCGTTCAGCCAATGACTGGTCCTACAGGACTTATCTTCGCAATGAAAGCACGTTACACATCACAGGCTGGTACAGAAGCCCTGTTCAATGAAGCCAATACCGCTTTTGCTGGTACAGGTACTCATACAGGTTCTGACGTACTTAAAGCTCTAAGTGCTGGTAACTTCTCAACAGGTACAGGCATGACAACAACCGCTGCTGAAGCCCTAGGCGACAGTGCAGCTAATGCTTTTGCCGAAATGGCATTCAGTATTGAGAAAGCAACCGTAACTGCAAAGTCACGGGCTCTCAAAGCTGAATACACAATGGAACTTGCTCAGGATCTTAAAGCCATTCATGGTCTAGATGCTGAGACAGAACTTGCTAACATTCTAAGTTCTGAGATCCTTGCTGAAATCAACCGTGAAGTAGTTCGTACAATCTATCGTAACTCCAAGCAAGGTGCCGCTAGCGACACCACAAACGCTGGTATCTTCGATTTGAACACAGACTCCAACGGTCGATGGTCAGTTGAAAAATTCAAAGGTCTTATGTTCGCAATCGAACGTGATGCAAACGTAATTGCTCGTGACACACGCCGCGGAAAGGGTAACATCATCCTTTGCTCTGCTGACGTTGCTTCTGCACTTACAATGGCAGGTCTTTTGGACTATTCTTCAGGTCTATCTGATAACCTCAATGTTGACTCAACAGGCAACACATTCGCTGGTACATTGAATGGTCGCTTCAAGGTCTATGTTGATCCTTACATGAACATGGGTGTTCCTTACAGTGGTTCAGGTGCTTCTGCTAACCAATACTATGTTGTTGGTTATAAGGGTACTTCCCCATATGACGCAGGTCTTTTCTACTGCCCATACGTCCCACTACAGATGGTTCGTGCAGTAGGTGAGAACAGCTTCCAGCCAAAGATCGGCTTCAAGACACGTTATGGTCTACAAGTCAATCCTTTCGCAGAAAGTTCAGCTGCAACAGACGGTTCTGGAACCGTAAATGCTAACGTATATTACAGAAGGGTCCAGATTGCTAATTTGATGTAAGAGTTGCAATTAAAAATAAAAATAAAGGCAACTTTATTTCAAACTCCCACTTCGGTGGGAGTTTTTTTTGTCTACTGGAATTGATAAATAGTCCTGATTAAAGAGAAGGTATTGTACAACAGGAGTTAGGCCTTCCGCTCCAAAAACTTTATGAGGAAAATAGAATGGCAAACACCATCACAAAATTAATGGATACAGATTGGCGTGGTCAGACACACGTTACAATGACGGCCGACACAAACAGTAGTCCACTAACTGTAGTAGACGCTTCCAATTTATCTGGATGGGTTGCAGGTTCACTGTTAGCAATTTCAAAAATTTATTGGAATACAGATAGCCCCGCAGCGGGAGTTATTGTAAGTTGGGGCGGCACAGGTGGAGTTAGTAATGCTTTTGTTCTAATAGGCAGTGGTTCATACGGATACACATCAGGACAACCCGCAATTACTTGTAGTCGAACTTCATCAACAGCAGTAACAAGTGATATTCTTTTAACCAACGCAGCAGCGTGTAATGGTACATTTGTAATCGAATATACTAAAATGGCACTTAACGGTTCTGGCTGGTCTGCATAATGGCAGCAACTGATCTAAGGGTCGGAGAATACGGCGGTAGTACCAGTACAGTAGATTCTGGTACTTCCGTCAATCCTCTATCAAGGCAACCTTCTACATTTGATTATTCTCAAAATAATCAATTTAAAATTTACTTGCCCATATTTCCCACAACAGAATGGTTTGTAGTGCGAGCTAATATTCCTGGTGTTAGTATGTCTCAGGCATCACAATATACTCCATTCGTTGATGTTGCTGTAGTTGGTGATAAACTACAATATGACAATTTTAATATGTCATTTGTTGTAGATGAGTCACTAGAAAACTATATGGAAATGTATAACTGGGTAAAGAATATTGGATTTCCATTTAGTGGTGCAGATCAATTTAACAAACTAGAACGACCTGATAACATTGATAGATCAAGAAATTCTAGAATTAGTATTAAAAGAATGAAATCTGATACTACGGATACAGGTGCTACGGCCGAAGTATCTGCGAGTGATAGAAACTTATATACTGATATTCAAATGTCTATTTTGACAAGTAAAAATAATCCAGTTGCTAATGTGGTTATGTATGATGCTTTTCCTTTATCTTTAAGCAACATTGAATATAGTCAACAAGAAACTGATATTGTATATGCAACTTGCGAAGTTTCTTTTGCTTTTAGTTGGTTTGATGTAACACCATCTAAATCTTAAAGATAAATAGAATTAGAAGCAGTTAAGTTTTCATAAAAATAGGTTAGGGATCTTCTCACTATTCGTGGAAGCATATTTAAGTTAAAGGTTGACAACCTCTGACTGCTTCACCTTTACATTATGGATATATTATGAACATTGAAGAACTTTATGTAGAAGTAGAACGTGATTTAAAAATAGATGATACGGAATTAGACCTAGAGTCTATTCGCACACCGCAAATACACAACAAGTATTTAAAGTATTTTACTCAACAATCTTTGCAGTATAAGAAATTGAATGATGACTATAAAGTAATGTATCGTATGAAGTGGGAGTATTATACTGGTAAAGCTAATCCAGAAATTTACAGAGACAAACCTTTTGATCTAAAAGTTTTGAAGGCTGATGTTGGCATTTATTTAGATTCAGATGGCGAGTTGCAACAACTTAGCCAAAAAATTGCATATACAAAACAAATAGTAGAATATCTAGAAAGAATACTGAAGGAGATTAATAATCGAAACTGGACAATAAGAAATACTATAGAATGGAAAAAGTTTCTTCATGGTGATTGATTGTGTCCACTTTTATTGAAAAATTCAATGAAGCATATATTCGTGTTAAATGCGATCCAGACATTGCTCGGGAATTGTCGGAATTCTTTTGCTTCGACGTTCCTAACGCGAAGTTTATGCCGTCTGTTAGAAACAAAATGTGGGACGGTAGAATCAGGTTATTTTCTCCTGGTAATGGTAAAATCTATTATGGACTATTACCGTATGTCGAAAAATTTCTCAAAGAAAACGAATATGAATATCAACTTTCAGACGACTTTGAAGAAAGAACTTTAATAAAATCTATTACAGAAAAGTTTGTAAGATCCTTAGAAAAAGGTAAAATGCGGGCCCGCGATTATCAAATCGATGCAGTTCATAATATCATTACTAACCATCGTGGTCTTATACTTTCTCCTACAGGTAGTGGAAAATCTTTTATAATTTATGCTCTTGTTAGATATTACGTTCAAAAACTTTATGATAAGAAAGTTTTAATTATTGTTCCTACCACAGGTCTAGTCGAACAGATGTATAATGACTTCGCCGACTATAAATGGTTTCCTGACGAACACTGCCATAAACTGTATGCGGGTAAAGAGAAGTATACAAAAAAAGAAGTTGTTATCTCCACATGGCAATCAATCTATAAACTAGACAAAAGATATTTTGAACAGTTTGGCTGTGTTATTGTTGATGAGGCCCATCTAGCAAAAGCTAAATCTATTACGAGTATTATGACCAAGTTGCATAATTGCAAATATCGTGTTGGTCTTACAGGCACACTTGATGGCACAGATGTTCATCGTCTTGTACTAGAAGGATTGTTTTCTGTACATGAACAAGTTACCACCACTTCCGAACTGATAGAAAAGAAACAACTATCACCTTTGCATATTCGAGTATTGGTACTAGAACATAATAAGTTTGATAGAAGATTGATGAAAGATAAGACCTATCAGCAAGAGATGGAGTTTCTATCTACGAACATGAAACGTAATCAGTTTATTCGCAGTTTGGTGTGTGCTACAGAAGGTAACATACTTGTTTTGGCTCAGTACATTGAGAAACAACTGGTACCTTTATGTAATATGATTGTTGACCATTGTGGAGAAAAAAGAACAGTTCATCTTATCTATGGTGCAACACCCACAGATGATAGAGAAAAGGTAAGACATTTGGTAGAGAATGATGATAATGCAGTAATTGTCGCATCTTATGGAACATTCTCTACCGGTGTAAACATTAAGAAGATACACGCCATTATCTTTGCATCACCATATAAAAGTCAAGTAAAGATATTGCAAAGTTTAGGTCGTGGTTTAAGAATGTCTGAAGATAAAGATCATTTGGAACTCTTTGACATAGCCGATGATTTAAGATATAATAATAAAGATAACTATACATTAAAACATTTACAAGAAAGAATTAGAATATACAGCAGTCAGTCGTTTGATTATGACATTGTTCCAGTCAAATTGGATAAGAATAAATAGTATGATGGACACTAATTACAAAGTTTTAAAGCTGACGAATGGAGATGATCTTATCTGTAAAATTTTAGGTGAAGATGATAATAGTGTGATTGTAGAATGTCCGATGCAAGTATTAAAAACTAAGTATCGAAATAATGGCGATGATATAGTAGAACATACAGGCTTACAAAGATGGATTAGTTTTACTAACGACATAGAATACATTATAGATAAAGAGAAGATTATCGGATTAGCCAATTTATCTCCTGAAGTTATGGTATACT
>Ga0102963_1000366_pt1 | contig 19521 bp, 3 predicted proteins | sample SalPon2_C_H2O_MG_2_FD_84522 | JGI IMG/M metagenome (GOLD analysis project Ga0102963, IMG submission 84522) | Salt pond water microbial communities from South San Francisco under conditions of wetland restoration - Salt Pond MetaG SF2_C_H2O_MG | ecosystem: Environmental > Aquatic > Non-marine... | reverse complement strand
CCAGGCGTTGGTGATAGAGATACTGTACCGGCAATGTTGACTCCTGGCGAATTTGTTATTCGTAAAAGTGCCGTTAAAGCATTTGGTGCTAATAGACTTGCCAAGATTAATAAATACGCTAAAGGCGGCAAAATAAATAAAATAAAAAACATGGGGGCTAGAGACGGTGATTCATGGAAAGTAGAATATGAGCCCGCATCAGATCCAGTTAGTATTACCACGAGAGCCGTAGGATATGATGCCTATGAAATAGATAAGGGGGCGGAATGGGAGAAAAAACTTGGAAAAATAGCTCAGGCGAGGGCTGATGCAATATTTGATAAAAATAGAAAAATGACAAACAAAAGCGTTCTGTATAAAAGTTTGTTGCAAGGAGAATACAGTTATAATAGACCAAAACATAAAGTGCCAAAATTATTTGCAGATAGTTTAATAGCAGATGGATTGGCCACATTAGATTCAATAAAGGCAACGGGAAGCAGGAAACAACCTAGCCCAGCACAGCAGGCAACTCTTAAAAAGGGCTTTAACTTAGGGGGAATTGTTCAAAAATTTGAGGAAGGTGGAAAAGCTAAAGAAAAAGATTTTGGTCAAATATTACTCAGTACTGGATCTGGTGGATTAGAGGCTAGATACAATCCAAATGATACAAGAGCAGGATTTGTTAAAGCAAAAAAATGGAAAGACAATATCTGGACTGTCGGTTTATCTCAGGCTAGTAAGGGGTATGGACCGAAATTATACGATGTTGTAATGGAAGCCGTTACCGAATTAGGAGGTATGTTAACATCAGATAGAGCAACGGTTAGTGGTGCTGCTAAATCTGTTTGGGATTATTATTTCAAGAATAGAGGAGATGTGAAAAAGATTCCTCTACCAAGAGAAGCTTGGACCGGCAATTATGCCATGATTGATGAAAAACTGAGAGGAGCGGAAGATACTTGGCCTCCTAAAGATGATCCAGCATGGACTCTGCAAAGCGGATACAAAAAATCTCCATCATTAATAAATGACACAAAGCTAGTTAAAAGGATTAAGGGAGGTCAATCTTCTGCTCAAATGGCTTTGAATTATTTTAGTAGATTTGCCAGTGGAGGTTCTGTAGGAACTGATACTGTTCCTGCTTTATTGACTCCCGGCGAGTTTGTTATTAATAAAAAGTCAGCACAATCATTTGGCTATGGTAATTTAGAAAATATTAATAGATATGCTGATGGAGGTGTCGTTTTAAGTAAGCAAGAAAAGAAACGAAGAAGAGAAGAATACAAATCTCAACAGTTAGGAACTTCATTATCAAGAGGAGAAAGAACTGGTGGTATTTTTGCCGGTATAGAAGCAAAATATAATAAAATTTTAGATGAAGAAAGACAACTAATACGCGATGCGTATAAGGAAAAAATTGCTACAGCAATTATGGAAAGAAAATCAACAGCACAGATTTACAAAGAAAGAAATAGGCAGTTAGCAGATGCTACAAAGGCAAATCGACTTGGCATGGGCGCAGCGAAACAAGGTGCTCAACAAACAATTGATAAGAAAAAATTACAAGATGCGAGCAAAGCATTAAATATACTGGGTGACGAAGCAAAGAATGCATCAAAAGAAGTTAAAGATCTTGGAGAAGAAAATAAGAAAGCTAAAGTATCTATTGCGGAGCTAATATTCTATCAACAGGCGGCTGCTCAAGCTTTAGAAAATTTTGCTGGAATTAAAATAAACGAAGCTGCTTTACAACAAAGTTCTGTTAAAGCTGGTCAATTTGATATGATTTCGCAGGGTGCTAATGCTTTTATTAATAACTTTGATAAAATAAATGGTAATTTAAAGGGAATTGCCGCAAAGATGCAATCTTATAATGGTAAGTTTAGTGGAGTTGTTAAAGGCACTGGAAATTTACTATCAAAAGGAATAGGAAAGATAGGACCAAAGCTTCTTGGTCTTGCTAAAGGACTGGATCTTGTAGGAAAAGCCCTGGCAATATTTGAATTAGGTGGCGGGTTTTTAGATGCTATTTTTAGCAAAGATTACAAAAAAGCAAAAGAAGGTTTTATTGAATCGGGCGATGTGGCTAAAGCTGGGGCGGCGGCGTCTAAAGAATATAATCAAAGATTTTTCCGAGGAATTCCAGTCATTGGCGGCTTTCTTTCTGCGATGGGAGAAGCTACTGGTTTGGTGGATATGGAGCTTGACGCAAGAGGAAAGCTATTTGTAGCGACTGCTGAATTAGCAGCGACAATGGTTAAAACATCAAGAGATATAGATAGAGCTAGAGAAGATTTAAGCAAGGCTTTAATTAGAGGAAATAAGGAAGAAATACAAGCGGCCTTGAAGAAAGAAAGAGCGGCTCTTGATACACAAAAAGAAGGTGCTGATAAATTATTTGCAGATGCTCAGAAACTAGAAGCCGAAAGGACAAGTCCTTTGGGTACTGCACTTGCCGCTGGAGCAGCAGCTGGCACTATTGGTGCTGGTATTGGTGCTGGTGTAGCCGCAGTACCTAGCTTTGGCACTGCTGCTCCTGCGGGAGCAGCGGTGGGTTTTGGGCTGGCTAGTATACCTGCATTTTTTACGACATATATATCTGAGATCACTCGCGGAACAGAAGACGTTGCAGCAGCATATGATCAAGCAGCGAAAGTTTTTAGGGAACAAGGAGAAAAAGCTGTTGCTAGAATTGAGTTTCTCGGAGATAATGCAAGTGCAGTTTTAGGAAATGTTATTAGTTTGGGCGGATCATTTGAGCAAGGACTAAAAGCTTTTAAGCAAAAATTTGGAGATGCTGCATATGAAGAGTTATTTGGAACAACAGAGAATATTAGCTTTCCACAACTAGAAGCTACTATACAAAGTCTTAATGTAGAAATAGAAAACGGAAGACAAGCTTTAGATGATTATGCGACTAAAATTACAGAGGCACAAAAAGCTGTTGATGATGCATCATGGTTCTGGACATTTTTCGAACGACTTTTTACTGGAAGTAGTAGTAGAGACAGGGCTCAAGCAGAATTATCAAGGTTAAACGCAGAAAGAGACAGAGAACAAGCTGCACTTGATGAGAAGAAACAGAAACAGCAAGAAGCTATTGAGTTGCAAGCAACAGCAAGAAATGCATATATTCTTGCAAGAGCTAGAGCTATAGAAAATGCAGCTATGAAGCAAAGCATTATGCTAATGAAAGAAAGAATCGCCGCCTTTGATAAACTGGATATAGCCTTACTTGGATTATCTGCCTCATTGGAGGAAGTGAATGCCGCTCAAACAGGAAAGCCTTCAAGGCAACAAATTTTAGATAGGCGAGGAATTGATATGGATACTGCAACATTAGACATGGGTGCAGAACAGGTGCTTAGAAATGATAGAGCTTATAAACAGATGGAAGATGCCATAGCTAGGATTAATCCTATGCTTGCTGGATCATTAAGAGTCGGTAGGACGGATATGCAATTAATGGACCATCTACTAGAAGAAATTGAAGGAACAATGTCAGCAGATATTATAGAAGAAGCGAGACAAACGGCAGAAGCAAGTGGGCAGGATGGAGATAATGCGCCTAGAGATACCGGACAGGTTATTGCAGATCTCATGATTGAAAGAATGGGTCTTAGAGATCAAGATATGTCTGCTCCGGTAAGACAAGCATTTGAGGAGATAGGTGAGAGAATCGCAAAAGGGGAGGATATATCTGTCGTTATAGAAGATATGAAGGAAAAGCTAACAAAGGATCAAGTTGCTCTTATTGAAAAAGGTCAAGAAGTATATAAAGAATACTTACAGATGGAAAGTGAGCTTTTCGAAAAGAGAGAAGCATTAACAGCAATGAGGATAGAGCAGATAGATAGAGAATATGCTTTAACCATGCAAGTTTATGATGCGGAAATGGATTATCTCAAAAAACGTCTTGCTTTAAATGAGAAAGTCGATGACGTTTTAGAAGAGCTTCCTGTTGGTCCCGGTAGAGCAGCAGCTATAGGAGCCAGGGCTGCACAGAGAAGACAATCAAGGATGGAAGGTATTGGGAATGCTAGAACACAAGCTGGTCTTCCAGCAGATACTCGCGGAAGAGAAGGGGATTTCTTTGATTGGCTCGGTGGATATGAAAGTGCTGCTCAGGCAGCTATGGGAAGAGAAGGAGGGCCAACAGAAGGAGAAACTAGAGCTTTATCGCAAACATTTGCAGAGCTTGAAAAAGAAGGACAATTACTGCTTCATACTTTACAAGATGAAATTGATGCAGAACAGCAATATCTTGACGGCCTGATTGAAATGGCTAAGGCTCAACAAGAATATACGCAAACATTAAATGATGCTCAAGGAGATCTTGCAAGAGAGCTTGTTACTGGAACTGAAGATGAAGTTGAAGACATGCTTCAGGGATTAAATGCCGCTTTAATTGCTGGGCAACAAGGTAGTTTTGCTGGAATTCCAGAAGATTTAAAGAAACAAGTTTTCTCTGTATTTGATGCATTTGGAGATGTTGTAATTCCTGGTCTTGGTGTTACAGGTAGAGATGCTCAAAGAGAAATTACTAAAAACGAACTAATGAGAAACTATGGTGTAGACCAAGCTACTGCGGAACAATTGGCGAGCAAAGCTGTTAAAGACCGTGTGCCTATTGACGAGCGAATGAAGGAAATGATTGAACTCCAAGAAAAGAAAATTCTGGAGTTACTTCAACGAGAAAAGATGCTCAATGATTACATGGCTAGATTACAATCTATTAATAATCAGCTATTTGCTGTTAAGGTTGATTTATTTGCAGCAGCTGTGGACGCTTTTGCTAATAAGATTGAAGATTTTGTACAGAGCACATTAAAGCCGCAAATATTACCTGTAATAGTACCACCCCCAGCAGTTAACTTTACAATGCCAGAATGGATGATGAAAGAAGATAAAGCACCTTTAACTAAAAATGATTTAAGGTTTGATGCAGATGGGGCAGTTAAAGTTTGGGAAGTTCATCCGGCAATTGAAGGAGAAAATGATCCAGATATACGTGGCGATATACCTCCATCAACAGAGGAGGAACATGCTGCTGCTACACAAAGAGGCATTGATCAGCGGAGGACAACAGAGGAGTGGATGGCTCGAAATAGAGGTACTGGAAGGACGGCAGCAGATCATCAAATGAGCAATCCGCCTGAAAGAAGTTGGGTCGATGATGCTCTAGATATTGGATCAGCTCCATATCGCGCTTATGAAAGGTGGATGTTAGGAATGATGGGATATGATACCTCTGTACGAGGTAAATATCAACAGTATCAAAAAGGCGGAATAGTTTATGCCGCAAATGGCGGTGCTATGGACATGTCTAATATTGGATTTAAACCAAAGGGAACAGATACAATTCCCGCTATGTTAAGTCCTGGGGAATTTGTCGTCAGAAAGGAATCTGTTGATAAAATTGGCCTAGCCAATCTAGAAAAAATGAATCGTGAGGGTGGGCTACAAGAGCCTGAATACCATATAGGTGGAATACAAGATCCAGGCGATACTATTTTAAGTATTTTAGATACTGTCGGGCTAATAGACGCAGACAAGGCGGGATTTTTTACAGCGGCTCTAGGCGCATTAGATGGGGATGCTAAAGATATAGCTCAATTAGGAAGTTCAATTAGAGAGGGATGGAATTCTGGAGGACCATTAGGTCCAGCACAATTAAATCTTCCAAAGTTAAATCCTGAAGAAAAATTAGCTTATGAAAAAAATAAAGCGTCAGAATTTAAAAAGCAATTTTTCCAAGGAACAATGCTTGAAGGATACTATGCTAAAGGTGGATATGTTAAGCCTACATATTTAGCTCAAGGAGGTCCACCCGAAGGATATATGGGCAGAAGTCAACAAAATCTTAGGAGATTTGGATGGTCTGACCCAAGGTTTGAGCAAGGCGGTCTTCGTGGATTAGATCCAAGTAGTCCATACTATCAAGATGCGTTAGCTTATTGGCAATACATAATGGCGTGGCAGAATCAATATAATCAACGTGCTGCTAATTGGAATAACGGCATTCGTGCTCAACAAATGCAAGCTATGCAGATGATGTTAACTAATTGGGGTTATTATGCTAAAGGTGGACATGTTAAGCCTACATATTTGAAAGAAGGCGGAAAACTACCCCACTGGCGGGACACACCACTCAACGCCAATCCTCGTTGGGGCATTCATAGTATATTTGGCCAAGAAGAGGACGATTTTGAACAAGGAATTCATGATTGGGGCGAATGGGGATATGACATTCTCTCAGAACATAATAGAAGTCGTCGCCCGATGGGAGGATCATTATGGCCCCTTCTACCACAGGAGTTCATGTTGCCGGTTGATGCAATACTCGCAGGTGGACAATATGGTATTGAAGCATTTAGAGGATATGATATGGATCAAAAATTAGAAAGATTAAAAGCGGATAGAGCTAGAAAGGAAGAATTTGCAGCTTTTGAAAAGGAAGAATTAGAAAAGATGAATTTGAGAAATCTTGAAAGAGAGGATCAGCAGTACAATGCCAAAGAAGAATTGAAAATGAAAAAACTTTGGTATGATGATAAGTATGGTGGAGATATTTCTCTTGAAGATGTTCAAAGTTTTGAAGCTGGAAAAATTAAAACGGCACAATGGGAAAAAGACGAAAATGCCCCTGGAGGATATAGAAGAACTGGAGAATATGATATAAAACCAGGACTACAGGAGCAACAATATGCGGAAATGATGAGGCAGCAGCAGCAAGCAGCTTCAGTGACTGACGCAATTCCTACTGTTGGAACTCCACTCACAGCGACGGCAGCGACTGACGCAATTCCTACTGTTGGAACTCCACTCACAGCGACGGTAGATGATGAAAGTAGAACAACTCAGCAACAGGCTCCTCCACAACCAACACCGACTCCTTCAAGACCAGCACAGGCTCCTACAAAGCCGCAAAAACCTGCTTCTGGAGTACCACTAAAACCTTTAGCAGCTGGATCTACAGTTCAAAGTCGTCCAACTCCCGGCGGTTTTGGTAGCGGATTTGGTGTTCAGGGTGTTAATCCTAAAAATGGTCAAAGGATTAACAATCTCATTGGATCAGATGGAAATCCAGCATTCACAACTTATGCTGATCCATATTTACCAACGGGAATGAGTTTTGGTGGAGGCGCAATGACTCCTTCAAGCTTCCAAAATCCACAACAACCAATTGCACAAGGAATGTTAACAGATCTTGGATTTGGACCAGATGTAGAAGCTGGACAAAACCCAAATGGTATTACTTTAGGTGGGGCAAATACATTAGCAAATCAGGCTGGACTAAGAACAGATATTGCTTCATTTACAAATACCGGAGCTGCTGGTAGAATTCAAGAACAGTTCAATAGTCAGCTTTCTGATATAATGAAGAGAAGACCTGGATTTATTGGTAATAATACAGCTTACTCAATTACACCTAATAATCAACAGCAGGGAATGGCACCACAGCTTCCATCAAGAAGTTCATCTTTACTTATGGCTAGTCAGCAGTTTGGACAACAACAGAATAGTCCAATGTCAGGAGGTCCAACAACTATGCAATTACAAGGGAGTCAAGAAATAACTATTAGACTTCCAGATATTCAAGCTATGGTAAATCAAAATATTACAGGAATGATATACTCAACAATTGCTACATATTTTAATCAATTAGCTGGATATGTAAGAAATGCTAGTAATTTTGAAGATTTAGCTAATGAGATGTCTAATGGGATGCAAACAACACAAACACAACAAGTAGGAGGAGGACAATAGAATGCCTGTTAAGATATCAAGAGATGGAACAGAATATAATCTCGTTCCAGCACCGCTAGTCTCAATAAGTAAACAAACTTTTAATAATGTTGGAAGGCCAGGATTTGGTGCAGAGTATACAATTAACTTTCAAGGTACAATTATACCAAGTTTGGGAAATCCTGTATATCCAGGTGATGGATTAGCGTCAGAGTTTATAGATGAAAACTATTGGAATGAATTTGATGTAAGCAAAGAAGAGTTAGATCAGCCACATGTTTCTGGAAAAAGATATCTTAATGCAACGCTTTCAAAGCAAGAAATGATTCGCTGGCTTTTTTCCACTCCTATCGAGAGCGGAAAAGCAAAACCTTTAAAAGTAGAAATTAATGGATGGGGTGAAGGTGCGGTTGAGGGAAGCGGCATTGCATTTCATGGATTTGTTGATGATATAAGTTTTGATGCGGAAAGTAGATTTGCCAATCCAACATCATACAATGTAACAATGAGAACTAGCTCATTTTTATACTCAATGCATGATGACGAAGACAAGATATTTAAATCTGGGTATTTTGATGGCTTTAGTATTTCTGGGGATTGGGCTATTTCTAACTTAACTGAAAATTATGATATACAAGAAGATCAAAGAAGGACAATTACATGGATAACAAGTGGCAATGGAGTCTCAGCAGGTAAAACTCTTCAGTCTTCAGATAAGGTCTATGCTGTTTCTAGGTCGGTTACGGCAGTTGGATCTCCAATATATGGGCTTGATGGAGAATATTTAAGTGGAAATGCACCGTGGAAACATGCTCAAAATTTTGTTCATGAATATTTGGGTATTGGAAGCGGAGCGGCATCATTATCGGAAAATTTTGCTAGCGGTGTGCAAAATCAAGCATTAAAGGGTCTATACGGTGTATCTGGCGGCACAAGTGGTTATGCAATTGCTGATTTTAAATATCAAGAGGGTATTGATGCAGAGGCTGGAACCTATACATTAAATGAAAATTTTCTTCTCTACAGAGAAACTACTGGAGTCTCTGGCGTGGGTTTTCCAGTAGTAGAAACAATCACAGTCAATCATAATACAGAAGAAAATCAGACAAACAAGCTATCAATACAAGGAACAATTCAGGGCTTAAATACAACTTCTGGAATCGCCAGTAGCGGAAATGAATATCAAAATGCTCTTGGATATTGGAGCGGATATGTAAATTCTGGAGACGTTGCATTACACGCATATCAAATGGCCAAAGGAGGATCTCATACCGGATGGTTGCATCCAAAGCCATTAAGTAGGTCTATTGTAAATGATTTCGGAGCGGGACAAATTAGCTATACATTTGAGTTTGATGATAGACCTCCTAATTTAATTGACGGTAGTATTTCAGAAAGTATACAAATTAATGATACATACCCAGGCGAATTGTTTTCTGTGACGCCAGTAATTGGTAAGAGTCAGCCGGTTCTTCAGTATTTAAATTCAAGAAGTGAATACAAAAGAAGTCTAAGTATAAATATTGTTATGGGAGCAGGAACAGGGGTTATAGATCAAGATACAGTAAATATTTCTGGATTAATGCCAAATCATACAGCAAAGAGAGCATTTTTGCAAAATAAGCTTTTAACAGGCAAACCAAGTATAACAAATAGGGATGATTTAGCTTCTATCTTCTGGGCTATGAATCCAGTAAATGATCCGAATTTTGAAGTAGTTGATGGAAAGTGTTTTCATTCGGCACCAACAGAAAGTTGGGATGCAAGAACAAGAAATTATAGCTATAACATTGAATGGACATATGAAAGGAAAAATGAAATATGACAATAAATAGTGGGATACAACCTTTTGGATATAATGCCGAAAAAGAAAGAAGAGACGCAGGTTATGACGAAATTCAACCAATTAAATTATTTGGATGTACTGTCATAGACTTCAATGTTTCTGCTGATTGGTCTGCACAGGGAGGATCGTTATCCTGTAGATTGATAGAGGATGAATCGGCTGGCGATAGATTGCAAATGCCAGTATTAGGATCTCCAGTTTTATTTGAAATGATCGGAAGAGAATATGATGGAAATTATTATTATGACAAAACTGTATTTCAATACATAGGAATAGTTGATTCTTTTTCTAGATCAGCAAGCAACTCTAAAACGTATTCTGTCAATTTAAGCAGTCCTCTTAGAATATTAGATTCTGCTACTGTTATTCTTGATGGCTATGTAGGAATGGGTAGTGCTATAGAAGGAATGTCTGATTTTTCTGGGACAGGGTATCAAGACTATGGTTCTAATAATTCATTAATTGACGTTCTTTCAACTGTTCCTGGCGTGTATCACTGGTGGAATGTTTCTAATTTAATTAATGTTTATGGAATACTTGAAAATGATGATGTTAAATACAGATTTCCTACAGCATGGTATGACGATGGAACACCATCTCAATTTGGAGGTTATGGTTATAGTGGAAGAAGTCAAAATGGAATACCTTTAGTTAAATTAATGTGGGCATTGCATCATGGTATAAATCATGTACCATACATGGTGGATGAATATAGACAAAGAACAGCGGGAGGAAACCTTCTGTATGGAAGACATAATTACCAGATGGATTTGGCTGTTAGTCCTGTTTTTGGAATACAAAACTTAGAATCTGCGGTTCCATATTATTATCATTTTGATGCTTTGGACTTTTATAATCAAATATATCCAATTCTTGGTCCTGAATTTAGAGTAGAGGGAGAATATAAAACTCTTAAAGATTTAATAGGAAGTATTTGTGATGAAGCAAATGTTGATTGGTATTCTTACATTGATATATACAAAGAGCCGTTAAGTTCCAGAGATTCATATATAGGTAGACAAACCTTACAGGAGATTGATCCAAATTGGGGTCGTCCCGCCAGATGCAGCTTTGTAAATATGGGATCGGCTCAACCAGCTAATGCTGCATTTGATACAAGAAAATTTTATCAAAAATTACCAAATGGAGATCCAGGGAATTACGGCGGAACTATTAGAATACAAACTATTAACAAAACAACATATGTAAATTATAATAGACCTTTTAGTAATATAGCTTATAATTTAATTGGATTAGAAGTTCCAGACATAAAAGAAGATTTATTTAAATACTATGATGGATTAAGGTATAATAGCGGTATTCATCCAGGTAGAAGACCTGGAACTATAGAGGATTGGGAGTGGGGAGTGGCAAGAAATCTCACAGTATTAGCAGATCCTTTAGATGCTTCGGGCCTTGATCAGGCAAATGAAGGATGGAGGAATGTTGGAACAAAAACAATTTCTGATGGAGGTAGTGCATTTTGGAACACTGATACAAACTGGATAACTAGAGGCACTGTGAATGCGACTGGACTTCCAAGCTCTACAAGTTTTCCTGTATTTGGTAGCGGTATATTTGACCCAACTCTTTCAGCATATCCAAGACCAAAAAATTCAGATGTATCACTGAAGATAAATGATGCTGTAACTATGAAAGTTGTAACAGGAGGCAAGCAAACGAGGATAGTAACAGCACCAGGAAGGACGCTGCGGCATTATTGGGGGGATATAATTTTACCAAATGCATCTAACCCAAGAGAAACAAATAATGTTGAAACAGATCCATTTGGATTAAATGAACAATCAACAAAAAAAATACCAGTTGTTACTCCATTGCTCGACCCTAGAGATGTTGATGATTACATACTTATAGACATGAAAAGCCTATTTGGTTTATTTGATTGTCCAGGCGTTTTGAGACATGGAGTTTATGCCGCATCAATGCTAGAAATTCGATGTGCTATGAAATCTTTAGAGAGCTGGAAAGCTTTTATAGATAAATATAAGTATCAAAAAATTAGAAATCTAAGGAATTGTTTTTATCCGAATTGTGGAGGAGGTAGCAATAGTACTAAGAAAAATTACGAACAAGCATCTGAAACAATTAACATATGCGGAGGTCTTGGATATGTAGGAACATCTCATCATTTTGGACTTGGCAATACTTTTTCATTAAGCCCAACTCCAACTGATGGATTTTCTGTGACATTAACTGCTAGCGGTGCGGCACAAAACCCGCCACATACAGGTACTGCTGGCGGTGGAGTAGGTCCATTTGGACTTGGTTTTGATATTCCATGTGCAGTTGCTGAAATTAATATTCGCAAACATCTATTGCCAGCTATACATGAAAAAGTTAAAGCAATCGGAGATACACACTATGGGAAATCTTGGTATGCACCAGTGCCGTATTGTCAATCCATTGAAGATCTTGATGGCGAAAATTTAGTAGGAAATTTTAAAAGATCCTGGGAAATGACAAGTAGTGCATATGTAGAACCATCTCTATACTATTTGAGGGAAATTCCACAAGATAATAATTTTGTTTCTGATGGGACAGTATCTCCATTCATAAACTATGATCATAACTTTGTGGTAACAGCTAAAGAGGATAACGTTTTTGATAAAAGCTATGCAGACATGGTAACTAGTTTAGTGGGGCAAGAAACACAGGTATTTAATTTTTCAGAATATGATATGAAATCTTTGTGTCAAACAAAATATAGCGGAAATGCACAAGGTCTTTATACATATCCATTAACGGTTATACATGCTCCTCCAGAGAGTGTATCTGATTCATATGAATTTTTACCTTTTATGTATGAAAGAATATATAATAGAGCATTGCTCCCATATAGCGAGATGATAAAAGGAAGAACTTTAAAATGGAACAATTACAAAACAAACAACCCTATGGTAGGAAATAGTGCCGGTCATGTTAGAACAACTGGACAAAGAGACTATTTAAATGATGAACATGTGTTGCCAGTTCCTGTTGGAGTGGCAGGGGCGTCCACAATAGAAAAAACAATTGAGGACAATAAATTTTTATTATCTTCTCCAATTCCAGCAGATTGCCCAGGAGCAAATCCTTTGCAGATGGGTAATTCCCAAGGTTATTTTTCATATGGAATTATAAATGGCGTTCCAGCATATACACAGCCTGATTGGCTTAATCAGATAGTTCCAACACTAGAGCAGCTGGACTTTAATGATAATGGAAGATTTTGTTTTCCGTTTGTTAAGTTTACTTCTAACAGGGTATTTTTGCCAGTTCCGTCTCCAGCGAGTCCTTATACAGCAAATAGAACTCCATCTATGGATGGATTTAATGCATTTGTTGGTGCTCAATTAAAAAGAAATCTAGGATTTGGCTGTGTAGGATCTGATGTAGCTCCAACATTTCGTAGACAGCACTTAATTACTGAAGATGAAATTATATCTGTATTGATGCCTTTTCAAGCGTGTGTATGTCCAAGATCATTTAATTATCCTCAAGTTTCTACTAGATATGTTTATGGACCGTGGATGACAAGTTTTTCTGGAATTTCTTTTAGAGGTAAAATTGAATACGAACAAGATGATTCTCTTGTGCCAGAAAATTTCTTGATACCAACATATTTCGGACCATTTGGTGAATACCAACTAAAGCAGACTAGTGGTTTTGCAGGAATGAATTTAGCGGCACAGGGCAGAGCAAATTCTATTGATAACTTTTTATTATTCGCACTAGAAGAAGGAAAGATAACCTTCCCAGGAGCACCAGAAATTAAAAGAATAGGAGATGCTTTTTATGGGATTCAGCATATTAGCGATATTAATATAAGCGTTTCAAATGATAATATAGAAACTAGCTATAGCTTTAAGACAATAGCTCCAAAATTTGGGAAAAATAATAGAGAATTAGAGAAGAGATTGACTAAAATATCTAATGAGATCAAGAAATTAAAAATGAGATAAATATGAGCGTAAATATAAATAAAACATCTAATTTAAATCCAGCTTCATTAGTTTTGATTGGTGAGATCAGTCATACACTAAGGGCTCAAGGAAAACTTTGTGCAACTGGTTTGCTTCCAGATGACTCTGATGATTCTCCTGTAGTAAGTGGCAAATATGAGGAAATACCTCAATCTCAAATTGGGTTAATGGATTATAATTCATTTAACGAGTCAATTTCCAATTTTATGGATACTGGAGATGATAGAAATCCTTGGAATCTAGTTAGTGCGACATCTCTTGATGCTATATTTTGTCCGTACAATAATTTAACAGATTCTGGCAGAGTTGGTCCATACATGCCATCGTGGACAACGCCTTCAAGTGTCTTTGGGCTTGATAAAGTTGGTCATTCTTACACATTAAATCCTTATGACCCTTTTAATCAATTGCATTCTTTAAAGCAAACGGGGAATAGTATAACAGATGACGTTTGGTTTAGCGGCGGTCATAATTTATCATATGCTCTTTCGTATAATCCTTTGGATTCTGGACACGATGGTCGCGGCGGCTATGTTGGAGACTTATCTGGAATTTACCCATCTGGTTCTGGATCTCCCGTTGATAATTACTTTGAAAAAGATCATTGGGCTAGACATACAGTTGAAAGAAGTGGCATTAGAAGCGTTGGCTTTAAGGGTCCAATGGTATTAACTGGTTGGGGATATGATATTAATAATCTTCCAGTTCCTAGCCAGAGCGGCAATCCACAGAGATTTCATCCAAATGCAAGTTGGAATATGAATCTATGGAAATCTGGACCCGTAGATTTGAGATGGGACGAACAAAGAGGTGTTTGGGCTCCTTTTAGAAATAGATTATTTTTAGTGAAAATGACCAATTTGTATACTCCTCCAAGTTTTTCATTTGAAGTAGACAGGAGTAATAGTAGAGATCAATACACAAGAAACGCCCCAACTGTAGCAAGTGGATATTTACCAAATGAAGGAATAGCAGATCCAGAATATATTGCATATCAAAAAAATTCAGGTAACGAAAATTATTATGAACAACTAGACTATAATGATGTAGGATATCCATATTATGAAGCTTTTATAATAAGAGAAGCAGATGATAGCCCTGTATGTTCTAATAACTACTATTCAATATGGTCGCACGATTGTCAAGATTGTGGACATATAGTAAATAGCTGTGGTGGAGGACAAGGTTCTGATTCTACATTGAAAAAGATATTAATAGAGAATCCTTTGAGACAATCGTTTGATGTAGGAGATTTGGCATTTACTTTGTATACTGGAAGGCAACAAAGGGTTAATACTGGGAGTTTTACTGGAGGGACAGGAAGTGGAGCGGCTGCAAGAATAGTTACAAACGCTCATGGAAGTGGCACCTTTATTGTTCTTGACGGAGGTGAGGGTTATTCAAAAGGAGGTTTTGGTATAGTTGGAGACGGATGTAAACCATGTACGAATATTACGTTAATATTTGAAGGCGGTGTTTTAACAAGTGGTATTTTAGATCCAGTAATAAACTTATATCCAAACTATTATTGCAATCTATCTATTTACCCTAACGATGCAACTCATGAAACAGAGTTGCTTCCAATTCATTGGGTTGTACAATCTGAATTCAAGTCTCAGCAAGTAGTAACGCATGTAGAAACAGATAAAGGCGTTTTACAAACATGCTCTATGAAGATTCAAACGCAAGGATATAAGACATGTGAGTGGTGTGGAGAGGATACGGCATTTATAAACAACTAGGAAAATAATGGCATATATTACTAAAGCAACTGGCGTCCCATGCTATGAATGTAATCAACAGTGCATAGACGGATTAACTCAAAATATTAGAGTTTCTATTACTGCAAATCCTGCCTTTTGGGGATTTGGCGGCGTTTTAATTTCAGGATGGGCAAAATATTCTGCTAGCTATTTTGACTTTTTTGACAATCTTGATGAAGATCATTTAGCTGTGGTTCCATGTCGATCAGATGAAGGTTATTATTCTTCATTATTAGAATATACAGATGCTCAACGTCCAGACATCATGTATAGATCTGTTTATGATCCAGATACTAGTAAAACAGTTCACTACGGAACTAGTGGAGAATTAGATGGAAGTGGCACTCTTGGAATTGGAGGTGCTGAAGTATACCTAATAAATAGACCAACAGGTTTAGTTTCAACAGGAATTAATAGCGAGCCATTTACAGGAATGGATGGGGATGAATGCACAGACCCGCCGATGCAAGTATTTGGTGTAATGCCAGATAATTATGGATGGGGAAATAAAATTCTTTTCAATAGAAGCGTTTACAAAAACTATACTGGAGCATGGAGGCTGTCTAGTGTAGAAAACTGTTATGACAACAGCATAGATTCAAGCTTGAATTTATTTACGCCTTCTGGATATTTAATGCAGTGTGATGGAAACTACAAACAAAATATTGAGGATGCTCATAGAAGATATGAAAACTTCGATTCTACAGTTGTCAAAGGCAGTGGAATATCTGACTATTATGAATATGACGACGTATGTATTCCAGATGGTGGAACCGCAAAAAAATACAAAGGAAGATTTTATCCCACATCTAGTATAACAAGAACCCAAGATTTTATAGAAGCAAATTTAAGATACGGAAGTGCTGGAGCCAGTGGTCTTAAAAATGGCATGTCTCTTGGTTTTAAGAATACAGTAAGTGGACAATTTGACAATGTTTATAGAATATTTGATGTTACGCATTATAGCAATTACACAAACGTTAAACTAGTTGGAACATCTACTGGAAATAGACCTCTTGATAACCTAATTCCAACAGGAAATTTTTCTCTTAATATACCAGAACTTTATGGACATTGGGTTGCTTTTGAAACCTATGACCCACAAAGTTGTTGCGGTTTAGCAGCATATGGAGTATCAGAGACTCATAAGAAGGTAGTTCCTGGCAGTAATTACCATAGTGATTTTAGAAGGGTTTTTAATAATCCAAAAAATATAAGACAGTCAAATAGAGACAGGGCGTGGAGAGAAGACTATGGGTTATTTGATCAACCTATTCAGTTTTTAAATGCTACTTCTGGAGAAAGAGTAGATTGGACTTATCCATCAGTTTCTGGCGTTGATGTTAGCGGTAATATAATTGCGTATCCAATTATAATGAGCGGTGGAACTACGCCGGTTGTTGCGACCGGAGATTCGTATATAAGTGGACATCCATTATTTGAGAGAGAATTATCTTATTATGGAAATTTTGCCGAAACAGATAAGTATGATAATTATAAAAGAAGTAGTCAAAGTCCGCAAAGAGGCATCGGAAAAAATGCAACATGCTATACAAAAAAAGCTACTCTTGAAGTATTTAATGAAACTGTAGTTCAGTATGATAAATACGAAAATTGTGACGGTCAAGAAGCATATGCAACTAATGAAATTGGTAGATATAGATTTGTATATAGGGGATGTGATTTTCATGACGAGTGCTCTTTTGATAGCGAAGGGCGTCCATTAAAAGCCTGGGAAAATAATTCAAACCCAGGATATCCTGAAAATATAAACGATCTTAGAAGAATGCTTGCAGGTCAAGAAGTTCATATTTTCGTTAATTCAACTTCGGCTTGGGGAGGTAGAGTTCCAGGTACTACTCCATGTGATTGTGAAGGTGGTGGAGGAAATGGAACTTTAGAACCAAGACATGTTACAGTTCATTCCCCAATTACATATCCAGGTTTTGTTAATTTTGATTTAGATCCATCTGGATATGGTTGTGATGACCCAAGACATCAAATTTCTCAGATTATTAATCGAGGACTTTTAAACACTCCAGAAACTGCCGGTTTTCCAAGTGAATATTGTGATCCATTGACAACATGTGAAGATATATTTGGATTTAATGCTGCATGTTTACCTAGACAGCCATATCCAACATACGGATACATAGCAAACCTTTGTGGAAATGAGAAAAATAATAGAAAAAATGTTATCAAGAAAGCATTTGAAAAATTACATCAGAATAAAACCTTAACAAATCTGAACCCGACAGAGATAGATCCAGAGACTGGTGATATATTAGAAGAACCAATGTATTGGAATGTTGTAGCACCAACACCAGCACCATATGCAGGAAATGGGGTTTGGGGAAGTGGCACTACTGACGGTAATGGCGATGGATATGGAAGTAGTTTTAAGCAAATTGCTGGTAACGGATATGGTTTTTGGGGTTTGGCCGATGGAAATAACCAGTTAGTAGCACCATACTTTACCACTCAAAATGGCGAATTTATTTCCTGCGATACTGTTCATACAAATTATGTTGACTTCAGTGTTACTGGCACATTTAGAAATGTTTTAGGCACTAGCAATGGTTGGCCTACAAATTCAATGCCATTTTTGGTAGAAATAGAGACTATTGATGGATGCAATGCATGTGCTGTAACACAAATGGAAAAACAGAACTTACATCTATCAATAGAGGGTTTATCTGCTGAGTTTAGATCTCCAGAAGGCGATGGTCTAAATAGAAATCTTTACAAAGCAGGGCATGTACATTGCAAGTATGGAAAAACAACTTTAGATGTAGTCGGTGGAGGAAAAGTATATATGGGCGTACCGCCTACATTTACATGCGCAAATGGATTTGATGTTACAACATGTAGTGGAACCATTGATGGTGCAGATAGCATTTGGCTAGCACATACTGGTAATACTTGTGAATGCGCAAATAATTTTGAATGTACATTATATCCTATACCATTATCTGGAACAACAGATAAGGTTTTAGGATGGACTAGTAATCCAAGCGGAAATGCTGCTGGACTTGTTGAAATATCTGGATGTGGAGATGATTACAGCTCGTATTTTAATGCTCAATATGATGCAAAAGGTCATGGGGGATATAAGATATTTGCAGAATTTAATTTGTCATGTTCGAATATGCAAGTGTTTTTAACAACAGCAGAGTACCCAGATGCAAAATACGAGGGAGATACGCTGACTGCTTTGTATGGTAGCACTTGTTCTCATCACTATCCAGCACAAGTAAAGAAAGACTTAGAATTATGGGTCAATCTTTACATGGTTTCAATTCCTCATGAAGATACTTTCCGTAGACTGTCTGAATTTGCATTGAAGCGTATAGCAGGAATGAATCTTGGCAATGGAATTATGTATCCCCCAGATGAACTTAACTTCTATGGAAGTCAAGAAAATAATTATTTTGGAACATGCTCTGGAGATTATATTTATACATATGGATGTAAGCCAGAAGGCACTTGGTTTTATGGATGCCAGGACGATGATGGAAGGTATAACAACTATGCAGCATGTGAAGATACAACGCCATGTAATACCTGTCCAACAGGAGATGGTCCAGGTCAGGTTGGGTGCATATGCGGAGAAGCTTATGGATACGAAGGAACTTATCCATCTCCAGTTCCTATAACTTATCAACTTAATGAATGTGATTGTCTATGCACAACGCCACATCTTATTGGCATATATACTATGAATGCTCCAACAAGTGCTGAAAATATTGGAATGACTTTAGTTTCTGGAGATAGTGCCGAATGTGCAACAGTATATTACATGTCAACTCTTGGATCTCCTCCGATACCAATAGTTCAAGACACAATATATCCTTACATGGGAGCAGTACTTGGAGGTGGTAATACACAAGATTATTTCGATTGGAGTCATGGAGTTAATGGCGTAGTAACGGGAATTAATCATTTGGTATATCCTCCGTATTTGGGAAGAGAGCAATTAATTACACAAACTGAATGTCCGCAGCTTACTATTGATATTGGAATAGAAGGACATGTTCCAACATGTGAGGACAATGATGACTGCACCCTAGACACTAGTTATGGAACAAGGACATGCGGACCAAAGATATATGCAAATTTAGGCAATAATGGAGCTATACCAGTTAGAAAAAGAAAGTGCCATCCAGAAGTAGCGACAGTTAATAAAATAGCATGTTTT
>Ga0102963_1000364_pt1 | contig 19553 bp, 27 predicted proteins | sample SalPon2_C_H2O_MG_2_FD_84522 | JGI IMG/M metagenome (GOLD analysis project Ga0102963, IMG submission 84522) | Salt pond water microbial communities from South San Francisco under conditions of wetland restoration - Salt Pond MetaG SF2_C_H2O_MG | ecosystem: Environmental > Aquatic > Non-marine... | reverse complement strand
CCGAATAAAACAATGAAAATATTATTGAAATATGCATTCGATAAAAATATCGAATTTGTATTACCAGACGGTAATCCACCATATAAAGAAGCAGATGATTATGATTCAAATGGTGGTATGTACGCAGCACAACGCAAATTATATCTTTTTATAAAGGGTGGTAATACTAATTTGCATCCGGTTAGAAGAGAATCATTATTTATTGAAGTATTAGAATCTTTACATCCAGCTGAAGCTAAATTATTGTTAGCTGTAAAAGATAAAATTATACCATATAAAGGTATTACTGAAAAACTTGTTAAAGAGGCATTTCCAGGACTAATTTCATGAGTAATAAGCACAAAAACAAAAAATATAATTATTTTAAATGTGAAGAAAAAAAATATAATGATCATGAAAATAGTTATTATCATGATGAATATATTAATCATAAAAAAGAAAAAAGATTATATAATGCTTTAAGATCAAATAATATTGATGATTTACTGTCTTTAGAATTAATTTGAGATATAAATAAACTATATGCCAACATATACATTTCAAAACAATGATACTGGAGAGATTTTCGAACGTGTCATGCCTATGTCAGAATTAGATTCATTTAAAGAATCTAATCCTCATTTATCTACTATTATTCAGACCTCTAAATTTATATCCGGACATAACATCAAACCAGATTCAGGGTTTAGAGAAGTATTAAAAAATATACAAAAAAATAACAGAGGAGCTAATATTAATACCTTTGAGTAGTTTGTTATGTGTTTAAAAATAACTTAAACTTTAATAACAATAAGGAATAAACATGTCATTATCAAAGAGACAGCGTAGAAAATTAAGAAAACAAGAAGTACTTAATCCACGTGACACTGTACCACAGAAAGGCATGGTTTTAAATAATATATTACCTAAAACCGAAAGTCAAAAATTAACCTTTGATTCTTATGATGCAGGTTATAACTTATTTCTTCATGGTTCACCAGGAACCGGTAAAACCTTTTTAAGCATTTACTTAGCTTTAGAAGAAATATTCCATAACTCAGCTTTAAATTATCATAATCTAACTATTATTAGATCAGCTCAACCAAGTAAAGATATGGGATTTTTACCTGGTACTGAAAAAGAAAAAATGGCTATATATGAAGCACCATATAAAGGTATTTGTTCTGATTTATTTAATCGTGGTGATGCATATGATATATTGAAGCTAAAAGGTCTTATTGACTTTCAATCAACTTCATTTTTAAGAGGTACTACTATTAATGATTCTATAGTTGTTATAGATGAATGTCAAAATTTAAGTTATATGGAACTTAAAACAGTATTAACTAGAATTGGAGATAATAGTAAAGTTATTTTATGTGGAGACTTATATCAAGATGACTTAACAAGTACTAGATTTAATGAACAATCGGGTTTATCTAAAATGATGACAGTATTAGATAATGTTGATTCAATTAAAAAAATTGAATTTGGAATAGATGATATTGTACGTTCTGGCTTTGTAAAACAATTTATTATAGCTGAAAGTCAATTATCATCAAATCAATTAAGATTAGCATCGTGAACTTTGAATATAATTTATTACAGCAACATAAACTAAATAGAACAAATAAAGACGGTAAAAGAGTTTATATTAATGAAAACGGAGACGAATTTGTCTCCGTTACTACCGCTCTAAATTATCTAAGCAAAAACGGTATTGCTCGTTGGCGTCAAAATATTGGTTATGAACGAGCAAATAAAATATCTTCACAAGCTGCAAGAGCAGGGACTGCTCTTCATAACGTAGCAGAACAATATGTTCTCAAAAATGTTAATTGGAATAAATTAGATCCTATTTCAATTGACAAATTCTTAAAAATCAAACCATATATTGATAATAATATTAATATAATATATGGTATTGAACTTCAAATGTACTCGAATGAAATTAAAGCCGCGGGTACAACAGATCTTATTTGTAATTATAATAATAAAAAAACAATATTAGATTTTAAAACTTCAAGAAGAATTAAAACAAAAGATAAAATTGTAGGTTATTGGATTCAAGCAGCAGCATATGCTATAATGGCAAAAGAATTATATAATATGGATATTGAACAATTAGTAATATTAATGACTGTCAATGATGGTGTTGGAATAGAATTTATTGAACCTGCTAATAAATGGATTCAAATAGCTAAACAATATTTTAAACATTATCATGCTGGAAAACTTGTTTAAAATCAATAGGTTATAAGTTATTGATTCTATTACAATTTTTTATTGTACTTTGATTCATTATTAGGTATAATACTCATATTAATTAAGGAAACAATATATGCCACTTACTCGTATAGAAGAACGTGTTGTCTATGTTATTGAAAATAATAACATTTATATTGGTGATATATCAAGAGTCACTAAGATTGGTATAGCTATGCTTAGAGGCATATTAGATGATCTTATTAATAAGAATGTTATTAAAACATCAATAGATTCAGATAATCATACCATCTATATTGTATGTTATTGATTCTAAAGGATTTTTTGATTGTACTTTGACCATAGATGTTATATAATGGTTACATCAAATGAGGAAATATATTATGACTATCCAATTTCATCAAGTTACTAAATCTTACAATGGCAAATCAGGTTGCATGTGTGGTTGTAACGGTAATTATAAATTGTCAACTCTTTCTTCTATCAAAGAAGAAAACGCAAAAACTGGTTGGAATGCATATGATGAATCAGCTGTATCTGATCGTTCTGTAAAAATTGCAATTAATAAAATTAATAAAGCTCTTGACTTCTATGATGGGATGGACCCTGCTCAAAAAAGAGCATTAGGTGTTGATGTTGGTGTGGATGAAAATTGTGCATGGTATGATGATGGCAATCGTAATACCGTAGTTTACTTTTAAGGTGTATAGATATATGATCGAGTTTAATGGTATAAAATATAATGGTCGACATGGTGGTCCATTTGATCGCGGTATGGCTGATAGTTATTATCATCGTAGAGGTGAGCCACATTATTTTGAAGGCGGCACTAATAGATCTCCTAAAATTGAAGAATGTGATATGACTCAAGAACAAATTGAAGAATATCATGCAGGTTATGATTACAATGAAAAATTTGGTGATAAAAAGGATTATCGATGAAACAATATCTTGTTAAACCAAAATATAATGGTACTCTAAATAAAACTTTTAAAGATCCAAAAGCTGCTATTAAATATTTTTATGAATGTAATTCTCCACTCGTATGTGGTAAAATGTATGGAACAATTCAAGATAAACTTGAAGAGTTAATGTGGATTGACAAAATCGAAATTATTGAAAATTAATTGAGGAATATATATCATGGCACACGAACTTGAAATTGTAAATGGTAAGGCTCAAATGGCATATGTTGGACAAGTACCTTGGCATGGTCTTGGTACTAAGGTTGATCCTAATCTTACTCCAACAGAAATTATGGAAGTTGCAGGTCTTAATTGGTCTGTTGAAAAGCAAGAAGTATTTTATCAAAATGAAAAAGGTAAATATATTCGTGCTCCTAAAAAACAAGCTCTAATTCGTTCTTCAGATAATAAGTATCTTGATATTGTATCTGATGATTGGATTCCTGTTCAAAATCAAGATGCATTCGAATTCTTTGATGAATATGTAAAAGCTGGTGGCATGGAAATGCATACTGCTGGTTCTCTTAAAGATGGTCAAATCATTTGGGCTCTTGCAAAAGTCAATGAATCTTTTTCACTGTTTGGTGGTAAAGATGAAGTTGATTCATATTTACTTTTGTCTAATCCACATCAATTTGGTAAAGGTGTTGATGTTCGTTTTACACCTATTCGAGTGGTATGTAATAATACTTTGTCTATGTCGCTTGAAGGTAAAGCTTCATTAGGTATTTCATTGAATCATCGCAAAGAATTTGATGCTGAAAAAGTTAAATTGGCATTAGCTGAAGCTTCAAATAAGATGAATACTTATAAAGAAATGGCTCAATTTCTTACTACGAAAAAATTCACTCAGCAATCAGTATTTGAATACTTTACACGTGTATGGCCTAAAACTACACTAAAAAGTAATATGTCTTTTGATCAGCTCATGAAGTCATTTAAAGATGGCGAAAAAGTTGCATCACGTAATGCTCTTCAATCTATGGAAACTCTTGATACACAACCTGGTGCAGAATATGGTCGCGGTAGTTGGTGGCAAGCATATAACTGCGTTACATATATGACTAATCATATGAGTGGTCGAAGCGATGATACTCGTATGCAATCTGTTTGGTATGGTAGCAATAAAGATCGTAATATTGCTGCTCTTGGTATGGCAATTGAAATGGCAGAAGCGGCTTAGGCTGCTTTTGCATTTTTATATAAATAAGTTTACTTTTTGTTTAATATAGTGTATAAATAGATATACAAAATAATTTTGGAGACAATTATGGGTAATATAATCGAGTCAGTTAAAACATTTTTTAAGAATATCTTTAGTAAGTTTAATCAGCATGTAGATGAATATGGTATTGCAGTAAAAGAAGAATATGAAAAATTAGAAGAAACTATTGAAGAACAAGTTGATGAATTTAAAGAAGATGTACAACAATTGCGTGAAGATGTTAAAGTAAATATAGAAGAATTGCGTAGTAAAACAAAAGCACAAATTGAAAAATTTGCTAGAGAAGTTTATGAAGTTGAATTGGATATGAGAAAAACTAAAGATAATATGCTTAAGGATTTGCAAGAAGCAATTGAAAATTTGAAGGGTTAATATTATGATGGAAGCCTTTAATGATTTAGAACTTAACATTATTACTAAAATTAATAATGATATTGAAAGTTTAAAAGATATAAACACATCATATATTGATACAATTATATCATATTGTGAAAACAATAATATTGAGATAGAAACATTTGGTACTTTTGTTAAAACTATACCATCATTAAAATCTAAATTACAAGAAGAAGCAGAAAGTTTAAATATAATTAAAAAAACATCACGCCTTCCACTATGAAAAGAACAATGTCTCCTGAATTAAAACGACAATTAATTTCTCGTTTACATAAAAAACAATATCAAATTGTATATAAAATGTCGCAAGCTAATAATGGTATTAATATTGATGAATCTATATTAGAATTAGACAAACAATATCATGAAATTGATAATGAAATAAGGAAACTATCCGCATAATGACTGTTTATATTATGGACGCATTTGAAACTTTTAAAAAATATCTTGCAATTAAATTACATTTTAGTGGAAAGAATTATGATTATTTTAAATATCATGGTTCATTAAAATCTGCAAATCGTAATTCATTTGAAACTCGTAAAGACAAATATTTCTTTCATAAATTATCTAAACATGATAATCTCGAAATATTTTTAGCAACAAGTTTTATGTTAAAAAATGATGTATGGGTTGGTGATTTATTTGACGAAAAATATGAAAAATCATATGAACGCACATTAAAAAGAATTCAATCTCTCGAATATACTTTTAAATCTGAACTTCAACAATATGATTCACTTAATGATGCACTCAATATATCAACAAATTCATTACCTAATATCTTAAAAGATTATAAAAATAATACTATATCAAATGAAACATTAATCATTCTAAATGATTGTTTAAATGTATTTGATTATTGGTCAACTAATATGCCAAATGATATTTGGTGGGAAATAACAAAAAATAATTTATGTAAATATAAAGGATTTATCAATTACGATAAATCAAAATATAATAAACTACTATTTACTTTATTCGATTAGTAGTTTATTATATATTTGTTCGTTATGAATAATGTGGATAATTTGTTAAAATACTCTGTTAAATAAAAGGAAAATATATATGTCAAACTTTGCACAACTTAAAAATAATCGTAAAGCTCAATTCGATAAACTTGCCCAAGCAGCCGAAACAGTTAATTCAACTGGCCGTCAAGAAGATACCTCATATTGGAAGCCTACCATCGACAAAGCTGGTAATGGATCTGCAATTATTCGTTTTCTACCTCCTTCAAATGGCGAAGATGTTCCATTTGTTCGTTATTGGGATCATGGATTCCAAGGACCTGGTGGTTGGTATATTGAAAAATCACTAACTTCAATTGGTGAACAAGATCCTGTTGGTGAAATTAATACTAAGCTTTGGAATTCTGGTGTAGAAGCAGATAAAGAAATTGCACGTAAACAAAAACGTCGGCTTCATTATGTATCAAATATCTATGTAGTTTCTGATCCCGGTAATCCTCTTAATGAAGGTAAAGTATTCAAATACGAATATGGTAAAAAAATCTTTGATAAGATTAATGAAGCTATGCATCCACAATTTGAAGATGAAGAAGCAGTTAATCCATTTGATTTTTGGGAAGGTGCTAATTTCAGACTTCGTATTCGTCAAGTAGAAGGTTATCGTAATTATGATAAGAGTTCATTTGATGGACCTTCACCTTTGAAAGAAGATGATTCAGAACTCGAAGCTATTTGGAATTCTCAACATCCAGTGCAAGAAATTCTAGATCCTAAAAACTTTAAATCATATAATGAACTAGCTAAAAAGCTTCAACGAGTACTTGGTAATGTAGTACAACAAACTACTGCAGAACAAGAATCACTACCTGAAGAAAAAGCATGGACACCTCCAGTATCTGAACCTAAACAAGAAAAAGTAGTTCAAGATACTAATTGGGATGATGATGATGATTCATTGGAATTCTTTAAGAAACTAGCTAATGAATAATATAATAAGTAAAATGAAGGGGACTTAATGTCCCCTTTTTTTATGTTATAGCCGATGATGGTACAAAATCTTTCGCCGAATACATACCAGAAGTAGATATATCATTAGCTCGACTATGTTCATTAAGTTGTCTATTTGGTATATTTGGTTGTTGTATATTTTGTATTAATGGTTGAATTAAAGATACCAATTTTTCATCTTGAGATTTAGTTGGTGTATAATTAGCAATTTCAGGTATTTTAATATCCATATTACTTACTTCTAATATTCTTGCTTCAGCCTGTTCTTTTGCAGGTTTTTCAAAATCTTCAAGAAAATATCTATGTGCATCTTGTATATTAGTAATATTTCTATTTAAATATTTTTTAGCTTCATTCTCACTTAATGCAAAATCAATTTGTCCTTTCCAATCTGTTTCCCAATTAGGCACTGCTTTTAAAAATGCATCTCTTCTAGGTTTATAACTATATTGAAATAAACCTAAAGCTTGTTCACCTTCAACATTATCAGCGTGTTTACTTTTAGCAGCAGGATCTAAAGTAGATTCTTGTTCCATATTAAGAACCATACCCATTGCATGTATTGGATTAATATCTTTTTCATTAACTAAATAATTAATAACTTTTTGTCTTGTTAATTGACCATTAGTTTGTTCTTCTTTTGCATTAATAATATTATGCTTTAATAATAATTCTCTTCTTATTTTTAATCTTTTAATATCCTTTTGATATGATCCAGCCTCAAAAGCAGGAAGCTCTTTAATTGTATTTTCTTTTTCAATAATTAATTGATCAATATTATTAATTTCATTTTCTATATTATCATATGATTGATTTTCTTTTAATTGCCAATGTTCTTCTAATACTTGTTTAAAATTTAAAGTTTCTTCCCATCCAAGTGTATCTTTTAAATGATCATCTAATGTTTTATTATATTTTGTTTCAAATTTATTTGATAATTGATTATATTCTTCTTCAGAATTTGTTTGCAATAAAACATTACGTATTGCTCCTTTATCATCAAATATTAAATTATCAGCTTCATTTAAAACTTCTATATTAGACATACCAGTATATTTTTGTGCTACTTCAATATTAGTTTTAATTGAACCAACATTATTAGTATCTACAATACTTGATATACTATCTTTTATTTTATCCCAAACAGCATTATATATTTTTCTAAATCCAGAAAAACTACCTAATACAAATAAATCATAATATGCATCAAATATCATTCCAGATCCATCTTTAATAAAAGATGGCAATAAGTCAATAACTGTTACTGTAGCAATAGCAGCAGCCGCCCCAGTAAGAAATGCTATAGGACCAGTTAAAGAAAATAGTATTGTAACAACTAAACCTATAATAAATGGTATACCAACTTTAGCTAAGAAATTTTTAATAACTATTTTAAATTCATCGTGCCACTCATTAGAACCATATTCATATTTTTTATTAATATCATCTATTTGTTTTATAAATGTATAAATTTCGGCAGCCAATACAACCCATTTAAGACCTGAATATGCTAAAGCTTTTATTCTTGTAGCTCTTTTTATATAATCAGCAAAACCTTTTAATCTTATTTTTAATTTATTCCATTTTCTACTCCAATTTATTTTATTTGCTGGTTTTTTACGTCTAGATTTTCTAGATTTAACTGTACTGTTCATTTTATTAACATTAGATGCAACAGCACCGGCAGCTACTCCTATTGAGCCTGGCATTATTATATTTTCGGTTGTTTCTTCAATATTTTCATCCGTAAAAGCATTTAATATTTTATCAATAAATGTATCATCATCAACTTGATCATTAGGAATTTCTTCGTCAGCTTCAACATTACTAGCAGTTAAAGCTGTTAATCCGGCTAATATAACACCATATTTAGATAAAAACGATTTTGATTTTTTAGCTGTAGCTTTAAAGAATTTTACAATGGGTTTAGTGAAAGATGATTTACCTTCAATCTTTTCTTCTTTTTCATCTCGTTTTTGTTCTTCATAATTTATTTTTTCTATTTTTTCAATAGAATTTAAATTATTATCTAATTTAGTTAAATATAAATGAATATTTTTTTGTTGTTTTTCTAAAACATTAACACGTTCAATAATTGGATTAATTAAATCTCTTAATGATTTACTTCTATCTTGTGGTACTTCATTTAATTCAAGTAAATTATTATTATTATATAATCTTGGTAAATTATCAGTAAGATTTTTTAATATTGGCGGTGTTGTTTTTTTATTTACTATATTAGGTATGTTTTTTAAATCGTTTTCAACATCTTTTATTTCAGTTGATATATTTTTATCATCTTTATTAGATGATTTTAATACTGATTTAATTAAATCTTTAATTAAAAATCCAGCACCACCGAGCGCACCTAAAGCACCAGCAGTACCAGATAAAAATCCACTAGAACCAGGTTTTCCATTTTTTGTATTGTTTTTACCTTTAGACTTTTTAGACTTATCTTTTACTTTTTCTAAAAGTTTTCTGAAAGCTTTTAATGATCCTTTTATAGCTTCTGTTTTTACTGACATTATAGGTTACTCTTTTTTCTCATTTAAGAAGTTGAGATATAATTCTCTTTCAAATGGTATTAGATTTTCAAATTCCGTTATTGTTATTTTTTCTGACTGAGTTCCTTTAAATAAAAGTTGATAATAATTATATAAATCCATGTAACTCAGTCCAATATAAAAAAATCATCTAATGTTCTAAATATTACCTTTTTAGTATCTCCATTACTATTTTTATAAGTAACAATATGTTCTATTTTAGGGCTATTATTATAAAACTCTTCAATTTTATCATAAGCATTAGTTGTAAGATTTTCTAAAAATTCTATTTTTTCTTTTTCGGGAATAGTTTTCCAATCATAAACTTCTTCATTATCAAAAACATAATCAATTGATGATTTTACTAATTCATCATTTATTTCAGTTAATGTTGTTAAATTATAAATTTTTTCAGAAATATTAGGTGTTAAATATTTCATTATTAATCCAACTTCATCAGTAATCATAATTTTATTATTTTGTTCAGATTTAATTACTTCAACTTCATTTAAATCTAATTTCAAATCATATGTAATACCATCATCACTATCAGTTACTGTAAATTGAATTTCATTTGAAACAGATACAGCTCTCAATTTAATAAAAATATATTCCATATCAAATATAGTTATAGTATTTACATCAAAATCATCTTCTAATATGCAATTTTGTATAATTTGTTTAATAGCATTATAAATGTCAATTTTATCACCAGATTCTTTTGCCATTAATAATATTTTTTCTTCCTTTACAAGAAATGGTCTATATTTTAATTTTTTATCTGTAGATGGTAAAATCAATTCAAATGTTGGCACTACTATTTTAGGTAAAGACATAATTTATCTCCAATATAATATTATAATGATTGCCAGTCAGTAAACTTATAATTAACTGTTAATCTAGTAACATCATCAATTGTTGCCCATGACATAGGAACAGAATTAAATGATATAGGAAAAGCTTCTCTCAAAATAAACTCTCTTGCTAATGATCGATCAGGAGAATAGGTAAATATATTAACTTGTGCAGCATAATCATTTAAATAACCAGCTGAATAACTATTCTTCCAATCAACTATTTCATGTGTCCAATCTTCAAACATTTTTATTGTTGCAGCCGATTTACCTTCAATTAAATGTACACATGAAATTTCATTTATATTTAATCCATATGGTATAGTATATGTTGGTCCAAAACCATATGGTCTAACATTATCAGAATTATAAAATCCAATACCTGGTATATCAATTGATTCAGTCATGAACAAATATTCTCTACCAAATTTAGTACACGATACAGCATAATGCGATGATCTTAATAAATCATTATTTAAATAATTTGATTTGAAATCTTGTAAATTAAATGACATTTTATTTATTTTTAACCTTTACAATTTTTTTAAAGTTGATATAATTGATATATCAGGAATAACATTATAATATTTGTTTTGAATCATTCCATACTCTTGTTTTCTTAGCCTTTTGGAATCTTTGAGTAGGTAAAAATGCAGCTATATCCCATTCTTCAAATGGTACATACAAATATCTTGATTTAACATGATTAGTTAAATATCTTTTAATACAGGGTTTAAAATATTTAAATTTAGCAGCACCTTTTAATAATCCATATGTCATTCTTGCTTTCTTAGATTGTCTTACTTTATCATCTCTAGCAATACTATAAATAGCATCCATTAATCTAATTCTATATATAGGTGGTATATAATGTAAATTTAATCCTAAAAATCCATCTTGATAAAAATCAATTACAAATATTAAAGGAAATTTATCCCAATATGGTAATGTATCTTTATGTTTAGGATCATAAAAGAAATGATACATACGCCCGATATCTGATGGTATTAATTTATTTTGTAATTTAGCAGTATTTCGCATTTCCTTTTGTACATTAACTTGATTTACAGATAATGCTTTATCACGGAACCAGTCAATAGCATTATCACTACCAGGAGTCACTCCTCGCTCTTTACCTTCCTTTGCTATTTTTTGAAATATATATTCTGCCATTTATATACCTAAATGCTTTTCTGTCATAACCATAAATTTCCAACCTCTATCTTTACAAAAAGATTCAGCTGCTAACCATTTTGATTTATTTATGCCCCAAGTTTTCACTTCATTTAAATATCTTTTTGTGAGTTTCTTTTGAACTTTTGGTTCCATTGTTTGATTATGCGGTTTTATTTCAACTACAACAACTTCAATAATACCTTGTCTATTTCTTTTTTTAATCCAAAAATCTGGAAAATAACGATGTCTTTTTCCATCAATAGGTGATAAATAAGATATAATTAATTCTTCAGAACACCACTCTAATATATCTTTATGAGAATCCAAATAAGACATAAACTTTAATTCCCATGAAGATCTATAAACTATATTAGTTGGATCGCCTTTATATTTCTTTGGGTTGTTTGGTTTAAAATATCCTTGATAAAATTTACCCATAATAGTTATATAAATATCATATAATAATATAATAATATATTTATAATAGGTTACTCAATGGGCGGAATAATAGGTAAGATTAACAATATAGCTAATAAAGTTAATCAAGCTACCACGACTATTAATACTAATGTACAGAAAGTTAATTCTATTGTTGGTAAAGCAGAGAATTCTGTATCTAATTTTCAAAATTCAGTCGATGGATTTAAAAGATCTTTAACAACCGCAGAAAAAACTTTATCTAGTTTATCTGGTAAATTAGGCAAAATTTCAGAAAACTTATCAGCCGAACAAGCAGCATCTCAAAAAGGTGTATCTTCAGGTTTGACTGGAGAAAGTGTTGCAACTGCATATCCTGTACCTGATGCACCTAAATTAGAAGTTACAACATTAATTAATAATACTGGTATTAAACAACCAGATGAAGTAATTAATAAATCAAAAGAAAATAATAGTGTCATAGAATCATTTACTTTTCCACCTGATTTAACTGGTTCTTCTGATTCTAGTTTAGCACACAGTTGGTTTAGTTTAGAATTCGCCGAATATACAAAAGGTGATCCATTTGAAAATGGTTCATTAAAACCAAAATTAATTCTTAATTTACCAATGCCAAGAAATATACAACATACTCATGGTATAACTTTTTCAGAATCAGATCTTGGTTTTTATAAACAATTAGATAATTCTATTGTCAGTGCTGCAAATGATTTTCAAAGTAGTATAAAAGAAAGTGATGCTGCTGGTATAATAACAGCTGGTGGTAAAACGGCTATAGATATGGCCAATAAATCTTATAATAATTTAAAAACTGCTAATGGCAATGATTATCTTGCTACATTTGCGCGCGCTGGTACAAATTTTGGTTTATCTTCAGATATTGCTGGATTAATTGAACAAGGTGCTGGTAGAATATTTAATCCACATACATCAATGTTCTTTAAAGGTGTTGATTTAAGAACCTTTATATTTGAATGGACTTTAGTACCTAGAAGTGACATTGAAGCTAATACTATACGTGGTATTATTAGAAATGTTAGAAAAAGAGCTTTACCTAAAACAAGTGGTACATATTTAACATATCCTGATTTAGTTAAACCGAGAATTAAAGGTAAAGCAATAGATAAAATGGCCGGATATAAAACATGTCATATTGAATCTATTAGTATAAATTATACTGCGGATGGTACCTCCGCATTTTTTAAAGATGGTTATCCAGTAGCTATTAATTTTGCATTAGGTTTGAAAGAAATTCAAATCTTTACATCTGAAGATGTAGATAAACAAGCAATTGAATCAACAGATGCTGATAGTGAAGACCAATCAGTGGGAAATGAATAACATGGCTGATAATTCTTATTTTAATAAATTTCCTATAATAAATTATAATGGCTATAATGCTATTTCTTTATTACGACGTGTAGATTTTAACAAATATATAAAAAATTATATTACTGCATTTCATCCATATACTTTAAATGAAAATGATAATATAGATAATTTATCATATCACTATTATGAAGATGTAGATTTAGATTGGTTAATATATCACACGAATGATTTAATAGATCCATATTATGATGTTCCATTAAAAAATGAAAATTTTGAACAATATATTATTAAAAAATATGGAACAATTAGAAATGCACAAAGAAAAATAATACATTATAAAACTAATTATGAAAGTGATGACCAATTATTATCAACTTCTGGTTATACTGCATTAGATTCTGATCGTAAAAAATATTGGAATCCAATTATAAGTGTTAATGGTATTATTGGATATGAAAGAGCAAATAAAGATATTATTATTTCTACTAATAAAATAGAATCATTTACTTATGCTACAGAATTAAATGAAGCATTAAATGTAGGTGAAATAATATATAAACAAAATGAACAAAGTAATACATATGCAGAAGTTACTTGGTCTAATACATCATATTGTATGATTAAACATGTTATAGGTGATTTTAGTTCTAATAATAATTATACCTGTTTAAGTGAAACTTCTAATCAAACGTTTACTGTTAATGCAGAATCAGTAAGTACAATTACTAATGTAATACCATTAGATGAAGTTGTATATTTTTCACCAGTAAGATGTTATGATTATGAATTTGAATTAAATGAAAATAAACGAGATTTGTATTTAGTTGATAATACACAAACTAATATATTGAATAAACAATTATCTGAATTGATGGAATAATTAATGGCTAGTTTAGTACAAGAAACAGATTCTGTAGAAATAATTGGTGATGAAATTATATTATGGGATTTTGTTAGAGCTGTTAAATTAAATATTATTAAATTAGTATCTGGATTTAATATTATTGAATCATTACAAAATAATAGTATTGTTGCAGAATTTGAAATAAATGATGGTATCGATTTAATTAATTATTTTCCAATTGTAGGTGAAGAATGGATTGATATTAAATTAAAAACACCTGGTGCTCATAAAGTATGTGAATATAAATTTTTTGTACATAGAATAACACATAGTAAAGTTAATAATATAGGTAGTCAAAGAAATTATATATTACATTGTTCTACCGAAGATTATTTAAAAAATTCATATACATTATATTCTAAAAGATATAATAAAAATTATAATCAAGCAGTTGAAGAAGCACTAAAGACTGATTTAGGTTCTACTAAAGAATTAGAAGTTGAACCAACAGAAGGTATATTTGATTATGTAACTAATAAATTGAGACCTTTTCAAGTTATTAACTTAATTTGTGAACGTGCTAAATCTGCAAAATACAAATCTGATTCATTTGTATTCTATGAAGATAATGAAAAATATAGATTTTTAACACTTGAAAAATTAATTGAAGATAGAAAACCAAAAGCAGAAAAATTTATTTATAATTTTCATACGTATCATAAAAATGAAGAAGATAATTATGAAAAAGCAAATGCTAATAATGTTATAAGTTATAGTACACCTTTTCAAGGTTCAGTTTTTGATAATATTAAAAATGGACAATTTCATAATCAAGTTAAAACATTTGATATTTTAACAGGCGATTATTTTACTACTAATGAATATTTTAATATAGGTGGTCATAAAGAATTTAAACCAACAGATAATATTTATGATCATAATACAGATGCTTTTAATAATTTTGTATCACAAAGAAATGGTGAATACAGAATGGTATTAAAAGATAGCGCAAGACCAAATGCTGATAAAGTATTTGCTCATAATGATAAATTACATTATAAAAGACCATTTTATGATAAAATATTTCAATATTTTTTAAATATAAGAATATATGGTGATACTAATTTATTAGTAGGTGATGTAATTAAATTAAAAATACGTGAAATTAATGGTAAAACTAAAAACATTAAAGATCAAGAAAGATTATATACAGAAAATTATTTAGTAACTGAAATTAAAAATACTTTTGTATTAGCTGGTGATGGTAGATTTTCACATTTTATGAATTTAGATTTACGTAAACCACATTTCTTTGAAAAAATTGAAAAAATATTAGCTGAACCAAAAACTGTATCTGGAAATAGTACAGCATTAAATGAGGATTAATTATGGCTTTATATAAATTAGGTGAAAGTTTTAAATGGTTCATTGCTAGAGTAATAGATATTAAAGATGAATTAAAATTAGGTCGAGTTAAAATACGTGTTATTCATGATCAAACCGGTGAATTAGGAAGTATATCAAATAAACAAGGCATTATTGATGACGATTTATTATGGGCATATCCAATTAGTGCAATACAATCTTCTAGTTTAAATTATAGAAAAATTAATGAACTGGAATTTGATGGTAAAGAATTTGTGCCAGATTGGATTGATGCTGTAGGTTTATCACCTACTGGTATTGCTATAGGAACATATGTATATGGTTTTTATTTAGATGGACATGAACAAAATATACCATTAATATTTGGAACATATCATAAAAAGTCTAGATATCCTGAACCACCAACAGATGGTACTGGTAAAATGTTACAAGTTGCTCCAGGAGATGGAGAATTATTTAATGATGTTGCTAAATTAGCTCAAGGTGAAAATACATTAGATTCAGAAAAAAAGAAAAGACAAAAACAAGCAAAATATTTATCTAGTACTACCGAGCCAAATAGTGCATATGATACAGATTATCCTTATAATCTAACGTATACTACTAAAAGAGGTCATGCTATAGAATTAGATGATACACAAGGAAAAGAGCGTATACATTTATATCATAGCTCTGGCTCTTATGAAGAAATATCTAATTCAGCAGATTTTACTGGTAGAAGAGTTAAAAAAACTGTTGGTGATAACTATGAAGTAGTTGATCAAAATAAAAACGTATTAGTAATAAAAAACTCATTTGAAGAAATACAAGAAAATTGTACTGTAGTTATTGGAGAAAATCATACAGTAACAGTACATGGAAATGGACATATACATGTAGATGGAACAGCGACTATATCATGTGATCACGATATAAAAATTAAAGCACCAGGTGGTGTTACTATAGTTGATGGTTCTGTTAATTTAGCAAATGGAGCATTAACTGTAGAAAGTGCTGCTAATGGTGTTTTTAGTACTCCAGATGGTAGGCGAGTAGTAGTTCAAAAAGGCATCGTAACAAAAATAGAATAGGGTAATATATGAGTGAATTATCAGATAATATTAATCATTTAGCATATCAAATAGATAATTCTATTGATTGTGAAGTTTTATCTACAATTGTTAAACAACATTTAGATGGTGTATTAGGATTAATTCAAAATAGTATTGAAACACAATATGATTTATTAGGTGCTTTTCAACCACTATTAAAATTGCCTAGCGCTAATCCATCAAAAATTGTTTCATATCTTAAAAAACTAGTAATTAAAACTATAATACCACAAATACAAGCAGCTATAAAAATAGCATTAGATGTTATTGAATTAGCTTCTGCGCTTACTGATTTAATATCATCAATTACTAATGCTGGAATAAAATTGGCAAAATGTGTTACACAAATAACAGTTGATTCATTATTAACTATTACTACATTTATATCTGATACAATTTCTGATGCTTTAAATAGGGCATTTACTCAAATTGATTCATTACAAGCATCTTTATCTGAAACTATTGGATTTCCATTAGATGCTATTATAGACACTTCTAGTATCGATAATTTTAAAAATACTGCATTATCATCATTTGATCAAATTAATAATCAAGTTAATAGTTTTGCAGAAGAAGAATTAGGCAGTATTGATGTATTTGAAGGTAATATAACTATTCCTGGCGGTGGTACTATTACAATGTCTGGCGGTGGTGTTAATATTGTAGAACAACCAACTGCATTACATGATGAAACTATTACTCTTCCTGGTGGCGGTAGTATATCTATGGTTAAAGGCGCTGTAGCTAATGTAATAGCCGCGGCTGAAGGTTTTACTGGAAACGTAGAAGTATCTAATACTGTTACTTTTGAAGTAACTGGTGGTATTATTACTGGTGTTGCTAATACAGCTTAATAAATATAATAATAAAATAAAAGGCCTTTATATATGGGTGCTAGAATAGCAAAAGAAGACCAAGCATATTTACAATCAGGTGCTGATAAAGAAATATATAGCGATTTTTCGAATATATTTTTGCCTCATCCTATTACAGGTCAAATTACAAGAAAGGTTAATATTAATTCTGTTGAACAAGCATTAAGAAATTTAATATTGACTAATAAATATGAGCGTTTACGTAATCCTGAATTTGGTAGTAATATTCGTAATATGTTATTTGAATTAATTGATAATACACACGAAGATATTATTAAAGCTGATTTAAAATATTTAATAAAGAAATATGAACCCAGAGTATCAATTTTAGATATTAAAGTCAGTGTTAATGAAGAACAATATGCTATTAATATAACTATAACATATAATACTATTACTGTTTCAACACCTCAATCATTAAATTTAACATTATATAGAGTACGATAATGGCTACTAATAAAGGTAATATCAATTTAACTACACTTGATTTTGAAGATATAAAATCGAATTTTAAAGCATTTCTTAAAGCACAAGATGTTTTTAATGATTATGATTTTGAAGCTTCTAATATCAATGTATTATTAGATATACTTTCTTATAACAGTTATCTAAATTCATTCTATTTAAATATGATCTCAAATGAAATGTTTTTAGATAGTGCATTACTCAAAGATAGCATTATATCACATGCAAAAGAATTAAACTATACTCCTAGATCTTTTAGCTCTGCTGTCGCAAACGTTAATATCACTATTTCAGATAATTACAATTCTTCTGTATATATGCCTAAAGGCACATCATTTACAGGTACTATAGATAATAGAAATTTTACATTCGTAACAAATCAAAATATTACAATTGGCGGTTCTAATAATACTTTTATTGCTAATAATGTTCTTATATATGAAGGTGATTACGTTTCCGAATCATATACAGTAAATTACAATCAACAAAGTAGATATTTAATTACTAATAGAACCGTAGATACTACAAGTATTAATGTCATTGTAGTTGAAGATAATGGCGATGCAGTATATAGTTATGATAAAGCAACTTCATTATTTGGTTTAAATAGTACATCACAAGTATTTTTTATTCAAGCTGCAGAAAATAATTCGTATGAAATTATATTTGGTGATGGCGTTATTGGAAGAAAACCTAAAGATGGAGCAGTTATTATTATTGAATATCGTCAATGCAGTGGTGAACTACCTAACGGCATTGGTCGTTTTGTTGCAGATGGATATATTGATACTTATGGTGTTGTAACAAATATTGAAGTTAATACTAAAGCATCAGGTGGCGGTATTGGTGAAAGTATTGAATCAATTAAATATAATGCACCAAGAGCATTTACTACGCAAGAAAGATCTGTAACAGCAGCTGATTATGAAACATTACTAACAACTAATTTTTCTGAAATTAATGCAGTGTCTGCATATGGTGGTGAAGAAGAAGTACCTCCGCGATATGGTAAAGTTATTGTTGCAGTTGATTTAAAAAATACAGATTCATTACCATTAACTAAAAAACAATTATATAGTAAATTTTTAAAACCAAGAAGTCCATTATCAATTGATCCAATATTTGTTGATCCGGAATATTCATATATTACTGTTAAATCGAAAGTTAAATATGATATTAATTCTACATCATTAAAATCAAATGACATTAAAACTTTAGTTGAAAGCGCAATTTTAAATTATAATGAATTATTTTTAAATGGTTTTAATAAAACTTTTTATTATAGTAGATTTGTTACATATATTGATAATTCACAATTTGCAATTGTGAGTAATGATACTGATGTTTGTATTACTAAAGTACTAGATGCTGATTTATCACAACAGAAAGATTATGTAATAGATTTTGGTATAGCTTTAAGAGATGATATATCACAAATTGAATCTGCACATTCAAAAGACAAATTAAATATTTTAAATTCTACTACATTCATTTATAATGGAGTTCAATGCCTATTAGAAGATGACGGCACTGGTATAGTTAGAATTATTACTGTAAGAGATGGTCTTCATGTTGAAATAAAACATGTAGGTTTTATTGATTATAATACCGGCGTAGTTAATATTAATAATTTTAAACCAGACTCTCTTATTTCAGGTAAACCAATACAATTAAATGTGTTAGCAAAAGAAAAAGATATTATTTCTCAAAGAAAAACAATATTATCAATTCGTGACTCAGATATAGAAGTTAATATTGAACAGGTTCGTATTTAAT
>Ga0102963_1000359_pt1 | contig 19672 bp, 26 predicted proteins | sample SalPon2_C_H2O_MG_2_FD_84522 | JGI IMG/M metagenome (GOLD analysis project Ga0102963, IMG submission 84522) | Salt pond water microbial communities from South San Francisco under conditions of wetland restoration - Salt Pond MetaG SF2_C_H2O_MG | ecosystem: Environmental > Aquatic > Non-marine... | reverse complement strand
TCCATCCAAATAGACTTGACCGTGATTTTTTATGCGATCATCCTTGATGACCTGATTGATGCGCGCGAGGTTTACCCTAACCGTCTTGACATTCGAGGGTTTACTGTGATGTACTGCGAGGAGGGCTGCGTCTCGCTTTGTCTCTTTGGGTACGGTGTCTTCCTCGTGACATATGACGACGTGCGCGCCCGGGCCACCGTCCACGTGCATCCACCATTCTCGGGGATAACTCGACAGGGTCAGGTCATCGTTCTCCCTGGCATTCTCACCCACCTTAATTTGAATACCATCGTGGGATGTGTATGTCTTCATGACGACACATCGATTAAAATCTTTATCAATTGTAACATGCGGGACAACAACTCGGTTCGGATCAATAACTCAAATGACGAAGAAGGTATGCGTCGCAACTTCGTGTACACCAACGAGAACAATGTGGGTCAGCCCAGCCCTCGTGTCATCAACCGAAATAACCTCAGGCGCATGCGACAGATGCGAATGTCTTTTGTCAATGCGGGTATAGCGCGTCGTCTCAATTTCGGGAACAACGGGAATAAACGCCCAAATGCGTCAAACTACACGAAGAATGAGAAGCGAATGAAGAAGAATGCTAATGAAAACAATAACACCAATAAGATTACCTGGAAGAATGTGAATATGAAAAATCTTCCAGTGGATCCAATCTCACTCGAAAACTTTGAGAATGGTCAAAAGGCTGTCAAGATTAACAAGTTATATCTCACACCAAACTCTTTCCGTAAAATGGCTCGCATGTCGATGAAGAGTGCCATCAACACAAATGGTAACACCGTCCTCTTTGTAAACCCATTCACACGTGGACGGGTCAAGAAGAGTGACCTTACATTTGTTATATTAAAAACTAAAAAGTAAAGTAGAGTATATGCACGTCGTGTTTAAAACGAGTCCTTCCATCACACATAAGTATAGGGTGATGCTCCCAAACAAGCGTGCGATTGATTTCGGCACGAAGGGTGTACCTGACTACACAGACCACGGAAACCCTCGCCTCATGCGCGCGCATCTCATTCGACGAGGTGCAGTCATACCCAGAAAAATCCGTATCGAAACGGATCCGTGTGAAATACAACGAGGTATGCTCATGGTTGATGAGAGTGATCAGGAAGATTGGGACGACTATTTCAGAGCGGACTATTGGGAAAGATGGTTACTGTGGACGTACCCAAACGTCGAACACGCGAAGCTTTTCATGACGATGCGCAAAGGAATCCTCTTCATGCCGATGCCAGAGTCACTGTTTTGACCCGAATAGAATGGTGTACCATATGATCGTCCATGGTACAAATCGTAAATAAGTCTTCAGCTAAGTTTTCACACAAGTGTCGAATGACACTCACATTCATGTCAGCTTGTTTCAGATATTTACAATTGATGGACCACCCCACATCTCCGCGTGACGATACGTGATATTCACTCGTATCCGGAACGATTTTCCAAATAGCGGAACACTTTTCTGTGATATTTGTCACCGGCTCAACGCCGTGATCGGAAAATTCCGCTCTCGTTTCGATGTGGTCATATTCAACCATGACCAGATCGTTTTCTTTGAATTCAATGGGTTTCTTCTTCCCCCCGATCGCTTCTGCGAACTCTTTATACTCTCCGTCTTGGATTTCATACTTCTCTTGAAGTTTGTCCAACAAGGCGAGTAGGTGGTGTCGATCCATGTGTACTTGATTTATTAACATTGAAAGGTAACTTAGGAACCCGTAGAACCAAATCCACCCGCACCTCGTTCCGTCTCTTCGAGTGCACCGATCTCTTCAACGCGAGGCGTTTCACATCTCTCCAAAATGAGTTGCGCGATGCGGTCACCTTTTTTGATTAAGAAATCCGCGTGACTGTGATTGAAGAGCACGACCTTGACTTCACCCGTGTAGTCGGGATCGATGACACCCGCCCCGATTTGGATACCGTTTCGGACAGCGAGACCTGAACGCGGTGCGACGCGGCCGTACACACCCGCGGGTACGACGATGGCGATCCCCGTACTCACGAGGGCTCGGTGCGTAGGCGGGACCACAACATCATCAACGCTATATAAATCGTACCCGACAGCACCACCAGATCCACGAGTTGGGATGCACGCTTCCTTCGTAAGCTTTTTGACCTTGAGCGTCGCATTCATGTATGTATATGTATGTCGGTCTCCTAAGCTTTATAAAGCTTATGTGAAAAACTATATCAAGTCATGCGTCTCCTTGACCAACCGGAACTCGTGCTCGCGGAAAATGATCATCACGATTGGAAACTTCGTGTGTACCCGTACTACACGGAACGATTTTGTCTTCAAGACGTATCCATGGGTGGTCCGAAACAGAAAACCGTGTCTGACGCGTTCGAAAAACTCGAGTGTCACATCGGAGACCGTCTCGAAGATTTCGTCATTCGAAAACCTCTGTGTGTGCTTCCGAAAGGTCACACGGGGAAGTGTGTTGGAAATTATCCGTGTGCGTGTTCGAAATTGAATTACATCACCATCAGTGAAGGTGAATCCGAGGGACCCTTGAAGAATCGAATATCAAGACTGTTTCCCATTCGTCTCAGTAAAAAGACGACGTCACTCATGAAAAAACTCGGTCTCTCGAAAGTGGCGGTGCCCGTCGCGAATTCGACGACACCCGAAGGCATGGCGACGTGTCTCATAGACATTCACACGTACATTCAAAAGGTTAAGGGTGAAGGATTCGAACACACGGCGTTCGAAGAGCACTGGAAACACATGTCGACCATGTATCCACACATGGTTCGTGACGACACGCTCGTGTGTCCGGTCACGGGTGATCCCATCACCATGCACATGATTGGACTCAATGCGAGAGAACACGAAGATGGAATAGAGATTGGACACCTCGACTGTCGATGCGAACACAGATTCACGATACGAGGCATGAATGTGTTTTTGATGACACGTAAGGGGAATCGTCTCGTGGGTGAAAATCGTTTCGATTCCACCGAGTTCAGGGACGATCTCGTACGAATAGGGCGTTATGGAACTTAAAAAGTGTAGCGTAATTCTTTGTAATGGTAGTGCACATTCATCATGGCGACTGCTTAGAAAAACTCGATCTCGTCGAAGATGCGAGTGTCCAGCTCGTATGCATAGACCCACCCTATAATATAGGTAAGGACACGTGGGACACGATAGACAATTATGTGGAATGGTTTACGAGTGTCGTCCGAAAACTCGAAACAAAACTCAGACGTAACGGAAGTTTTATGTTTTTCCATAACGATATGGAACAAATCAGTGAACTCATGCGTTCGATTAAAATGAACACACACCTCATCTTTCGAAACATGATAACATGGAATAAACGGTTCGATGGATCACCACGAAAGGGATATCTCGATGGATACGTCGTGAAGAATGATATGCACAATTGGAATAAAATGTGTGAATACATACTCTTTTATACATTCGACAATTCCGAACGCATTCGCGACCGTCGTCGAGACCTCGGAGTCAAACAAATCGACATATCGCGCGAGATTCTCTCGAGAACGGGTGGTTTAACCGGATGGTATTCGAACATAGAGACTGGAAAGAATATGCCGACGCGTGAGACGATCAAACCCATAGAAAAGTTTTTAGGACTCACGTACGACGATATCGTTCCTAAATTTAACAATCAAAAAACGGATCACTGTGTATGGAATTACGACATGGCGAAACGGACGGATGTACACATCACACCGAAACCCGTAGACCTCTTAGAAAATATCATTCGTCACACGACGGATGACGGTGATCTCGTGCTCGATTGTTTCGCGGGAAGTGGATCCATGGGACGCGCGTGTGTCAATACGAATCGCGAATGTATTCTCATTGAAAAGGAGGTGAAATATATAGAATTCATTCGAAACCAATTTAAGGAGAGTGTACTCAAGGAGAATAATGAAGGTAGCGTGGCAAATACACAATGCGATCGTACCTCCGAAGAATGACTACGAAAAACTTAAACGCAAAATCAATCAAACGACCCTCGGTTACGGCTCAGCGATCACGTCTATGTATTTCATCACACACGGCGCCGAAGAAGGCGTGTCCGCGACGCTCGGGGTCGCGACGTCATTGGCGTACATCAGTCTTCTCGCGCGACGCGTCGATGCCATCGAAGCCCCGTCACCGTTTCAGAAACAGTTATTCGCACCCGTCGGTACGGCTGTTTTTGAAACCATGTGGAATCACGCACCATTCGCCTTTGATTTTGATTACGGCGCGACGTTCGTTGGATTTTTGGCGTACAAGTTTGCCCTTCTCATGGTCTTGTATGAAGAGATTCGGCGAATGATAAAAAATGAGGAAGAATAATTTATTCGTGTAAGATATATGTTCTTGTGGATTTTTCTTTTGGTGTGTGTTGTTCTTTTGATTCGAACCAAAGACAGGAATAGTATTACCAAGACATACAATAAGGAGTATTCTGATATGTATGATACCGTTTGGTACGATAAAGAAAGATATGATACAGAAGTGAAATTCATAGCACGCATGGTTGGGCGCACACCATCGTCTATCTTGGATCTCGGGTGTGGAACTGGAAATCACATGCACGCGTGGAAACATATGTGGCCGGAATCGAACATTGTCGGTGCCGATATTTCTACAGATCAACTCTCAAAGGCTCGTAAAAAACATCCAACGTTACAATTTACGCACAGAAGTTATCTGGACGCAACGGCTTTTGAACGTGAAAGTTTTGATATGATTGCATGTATGTATGGCGCTGGACAATACACGAGCGATGTGAATACTCTTCTTCGAAATACACATACATGGCTTAAACCTGGGGGTGTTTATGTATTCCATGGTATAGATCCGGCTAGATTATGTGATGGGTGTGAAGAGACTGCATCTACAAGTTCTTTACCTTTAAAGGTGGATCCAAAGGGACACTGTAATGTATTTTATCCTGGTTTCGTCTATAGTTCGTGGTGGAATCGGAGTATGTTTTCGAATTGGGTGAGATATAATGAAACTTTTTATACAACGAAAGGAACGGATTGGGATGTGAGTGGACATGTCAATACAAATGTTCCATTGGGTATGCAAAGACACCCACGTGTCCCTAACTTGAGAACAAATGGTCACGCCATGTATTTACTTTCACCATCGGAGATGATACGAAGAGGTCAACGTATCGGGTTCGCGCAGGGGAAAGTATGGAAATTGCGAGGTCAGGGAAGTGAAGAGTACTTTATTATTTTCAAAAAGAATTAATCGAAATATAAACTAATTGTATCGTTGTATTCGCTGTATGTATCGAGTGTAAAATCCAAATCATGCATTTTATTTATCCATGTGTTCGCGAGTGGATGATGTGCGTCGTGTTTCTTTATTCTCGATACATTTACTTGATTGATTTCTTTACCGTCTTTGTACATGACTGTATTTTTTTCACCGACAGTATACTTCTTCCTCGTGAGGAATGTAGTCTTTATGATGTCGTTATTTTCATTACGTTCAACTCTATACACATGACACTCTATTTTAGTCCTATCTTTACTCAGCGTGTAGAACTTGATGATTTTATCGACGAGGTCCCAACCGATACCGTAATATTTGTAATTCGGTGAGCAAATTGGGTCGTGTATTCCAAGAGCATGAAGAACGCGTGTCACATTTTTCGTGATGTCATTTTCAACTGACCCAATGTTAACTTTTGTTAGATTTACTTTGTTTGATTTTTTATCGACGACGATACAGAAACTATATGGTGAAATTTCGAAACCCCGACTAAACTCTTTATAAAAATCGTGGTTACGAGTCATCGCAGAAATATATGTTTGCTCTACCATACTTATTTTCCTGTGAAATGGAAATACATGTGTAATGTATGTATCATACCTACCACGTAAAAGGTTTTTACGTGGAATTCTTAAATACAATATAAGTGCTAGTATCACTAGCACGAGGATGTACATTACTATACACGAACAAGATTTGCATTCGCCGTGTGCCACGTTTTTCCTTTCATCACGAAACTATGCACTCTCGCGTAGCCCCACGCCTGTGGAGAAGCACCGGGTCGGTGTCCGGTTCTCCACGCGGCGAGTCCTCGATCGTAGACAGTTTTAAGTGTTTTCAATGGAATCTTTGTCGCTTTTGCAATCTCTGGAAGTGACTTGACATTCGGTCCGTACTTTTTTCGGAATCTTTGCGTGTACGAGGATGTGCGAGTCTTTATGCCTCGGTCCGTTTTGAATTTCGTGTACGTTTTCATTTTCATTTTTACATATCTCTTTTCTACATCTTTCAATGTTTTGAGTCCCCTGAAATATTTAAGTGGTGCGTATACAGGACCCTTTGTTTTACGCAATGCACGAACCTTTTTGGAAATCTCAGCGTCCGTGAGGGGCATCTTACTTATCTTGGATTTATTTTTTTCACCGCTTCCAAAATGTTTCTATAGATGACGTTTCCAAATCGAACTCGGCCTGTGGATGCGGACATCCATCCACGTCGACCATTCAGTGTGCACCGGTGAATGTCAGGCATATAAAAATATGAGATTATTTTATCGTAAGCGCGATGGGGCTCACGATTATCATGGGAAATATGTTTTCCGGTAAAACATCTGAACTCATTCGGCGACTTAAGCGCTACAGAATCATCGGTAAGAAGATTGTCGTCATCAATTCCGACAAAGACACGCGATGCGTCGACGATGTTTTACAAACACACGACGGGGTTGAGTTTCCATGTCTCAAAGTGGCACACATATCACACTGCGTCGTTCGTCAAGAATTTTGTGACGCCGAGATCGTCGCCGTGGATGAAGCGCAGTTTTTTACGAATCTCAAAGACTTTGTGGACATGTGTCTGTTTCTTGGAAAATCAGTCATGCTCGCGGGTCTCGACGGTGATTACCGACAAAAAAAGTTTGGAGAAGTTCTCGATTGCATACCCATGGCCAGTGATGTCGTGAAACTCTCGGCGTTGTGTATGGATTGTCGAAACGGGACACCCGGTCCATTCACGAAACGTATCGTGAATGACGATACACTCGAACTCATCGGGGGTAAAGATCTCTACAAGGCTGTGTGTCGGAAACATTTAATATCTGCGTAATGTATAATGAAAGAACTCCTGAAACAAAAGGCGCCATTCATGTCTAAAGTGTTCGCGAACCTGATTCTTCAGGGTAGCATCGCGTACACGGCGGCGCTTCAACGCAGTCCGCACGTCGCGCGTAACATACTCGTGTACACATTAATGTTCGTAATGGCCGTGCTCGTCATGATTTTCGCATCACTGTCCATCCAAGTTCGATTCTTCCTTTTCACGATCATTTCCATGTTGTTCGGTGCGATTCTCGGCGCCGCGCGCGATCTCGACAAACGCGTCATTCAAGAAACGCTCGGTGACATTCTCGGCGTCTTCGTCACCATGTTTGTTCTCGGTGCGATTTCCGTCCAATTTAATGTCAACATCTTTCCGTTGGCGCTTCTCTTATTGATGGGTCTCATCGGTCTCATGGTTAGCCGAGCGGTCGTTTCGAAGGAGAAGAGGAGTGCGTTCTCAAAGGCGTTCGTCGTTGTGTTTGCCGTGTACATTCTCGTCGACACGAACTTAATTCTTCAGCGAAACTATAGCGGTAATTTCGTCGACGCGTCGTTTGACTATTTCACGGATATTTCTCAAATGTTTTCGGGTTTAGTACCGACGAATATCTAAGATGAGCGTGACGCGTCGTGTGTGTCCATGCTTTTCAAGCGCGTGATATCGCGCGTGATCGAAGAGAAACTCTTCACCGGTCATGTGCATGTGTGTTCCGTATTCCGTCTCTAATATACAATCTTTACCACTCTCGATCGTGAGATGGTATCGCAATTGTGTATTACTCTCGGCGCGGTGGGGTGGAATCACCAATGGACCTTCAATCACAGAAAACACGGCCGTCGTTTCGTCGACGCACGGAATTGATTTTAACAACGCATACACTTTTGGAAAGTCTTCCGCTTTGTAATAATAATACGTATTCTTCTTGTCGAACCACTTGTCGAGATCGTGGAAATAATACTTGTGTATTTTCGGAAACACGTCGTAAAATTCGCGACGAATCATGTAAAAGTTTGTCTTGACTTTCCACAGTCCCGGATACGCGTTGTGGTCGTACGTCCGCCTGTGCATGAACGCGTCGATGAGCGTGTTTCGTATGCCCACGATGGGTCGCCATGGATTTTGGAAGTATAAAAGATCGATCGGCGCCTTGAAAAAGTCGTACGCGATCAGGACCACGATGACGATGAACCACATTAATTTCTTTGTACATAATAAAAATGCCTGGATACAAGCAATCCGAAATGTTCGCCCCTCAGCCGACCGAAGATACGCCCGACATGAAGCGCCGATTCGCGATGCCGCGATTCACCATGATCCAGTGGACGATCATCGCACTCGTCGCGTACGTCGCGATCCAATACAAGAAGTTGGACAAGCCGATCACGACGAGCATCATGTTCGCGATCGCGCTTTTGCACATGTATGACCACCTTTTCCTCGTCCAACGCGGAAGCGAACGTTTGTTCCTTTTGCCGGGTGAAAAGAAGGAGGGGTACTGCGCGGCGTGCCAAAAGTAATCTCGGTACACAGTAAGTACCGATGCGCGTCAAAATTATTCCAAGCCCGGATCGAAAAAAGAAGTTCCGGGCCATTTTACCCGGTGACAGGACTGTTGACTTTGGTGCTCGTGGATACTCAGACTACACCAAACACAAGAATCCCTCACGCATGCGTTCGTACGTCGGGCGACACGGTGGGAACGTACCCAAATATATAATAAAGGAACGAGATCCTAAAAAAATTCACACGCGCATGCTCTCCGTGGACACGAGTGATACAGAACAATGGCGACTCGGAGGCGTCGCGACGGCTGGGTTTTGGTCTCGATGGTATCTGTGGAGTCACCCAACGTTCCCACAAGTTCACGCGTTTATGTTACGAAGATTTGGTATTAAAATCATCAAAAGTCACTAACGTTCCATTCTCGATGAGAGACGCATATTCATCATCCATGGGCACACTCGCCTCGTAATACACACGTTTCATGTACATGTCCATGTCGTCAAAATACTCGAGAAGTTTGACGAGATCTTCATCGCGTGCGGTATCCACCACCGTGTCAAACTTTACTTCCGAAAACTGGCCATGGGTCATGAGATTATCCCTGATGAACTCTTCAATGGGGCATTCGGGATCGGTCGCGATCTCATCAGCTTTGTATGAACAACTCATGAGAACACGAAGACCACCACTGATCTTCTTGAGGAACTGCTTCTTTTCGGGGGTGAGGGGCATTTTGAACTTGAAAATGTAATTACATCACGTGACTTAGGGCATTTTACCACGTGTGATTAAAAATAATATACATACATATAAATGAACGAGTGGTTTGTGTTCATACTTGTATTTTTTATTACCTTGTTCATGTATTTTAAATACAAAAGAAGAAGTAATTTAGATACGACGGGGATGGTTGTGTTACATCACCTCGAAAGTCCCTATCAAACCATCGATCTCGTGAGAGATGTGAAGACGAATCACATAGCCATGTTTCTTAACGGTGATATACAAAACCATACGAAGGAATACAAAAAATCACACTATGCGATGGTAGACGTATCGATTAAACTTTTAGACGGTCGTCCTACAAATATCCTCATCCTCGGTGGTGGTGATGGGTATCCAGCGATGCGCGCACTTACACACGAGGGCGTGCGCATTAAAAATGTCGAATTGGATGACACGTTAATCAAATTTGTACAGACCAATCCAATCATGCGAAAACTCAGCGAAGACGCATTTAACAATCCAAGACTTGAATTGATCGCCATGGATGCATACGAGTACATCCACAGAGAAAAAGAAAAGTTCGACATCATCGTATACGATGTAGAATTAAACACGAATATTACAGTCTCCGAACTCGATCATCATCACGATCATATTTTGGAAAATCTTCTCAGTAGGAACGGTGTCATTAACATGACGGGTCATCTCGGTGAATCTCACATACGAGATGGATTTTCAAAGATGTGTAAGAATTACATGAGCTTACAAAAAAGATACAACGGAACACATCTCATCGCACTTTTACAAACAAAAGAAGAATTTGATATCTTTGATCGATATTTCCCTATGAATATTAAAAAGTTAAAAGAACGCCATCCGAACAGTGAAATTGGAATATCCGTATACGATCTGAAGTCATCGTGTGGAACGTATCGGTACGGAGAAGAGATATATTTCTATATTTGTAAAGAACCATTCGATAAAACGAATCAAGACGTGGACTTTTATCCGTTCAGGAAACTTTGTGCGTAGTATATATAATGCTGCTGCTGTTGGCGCTATTTATTACAATTGTACTCATACTTATGACGAGACGTAAAACCGATCACGTGGGTGTGCATTACATCATCGACGTCGACGACGCAGATGACAAACTTCTCTACGATAACACGGCGATGATTAAAGTGTGTGACGATGCGTTACGAAAATCGGGCGTGACCATCGTAAACAAAGCCGTACACGCATTCCGTCCACACGGTTTGACTCTTTTATATCTCTTAACCGAAAGTCATTTCTCGCTTCACACGTGGCCCGAACATAGAAAAATTCGTATCGATTTCTTCTCATGCCAAAACCACGAAAAGTGTGAGATTGGGTATGATCATTTAAAGCGCGCATTTCATGGCTCAACCATTCGAGTACAGCGACTTTATCGATAAAATACACCCGCTCTCGTGGCGGCGTCATCGATTTCATCGACCATTTCCCACGCCCATCGACACTCCTGTTCGGTGCCGTGTTCGCAAATTCCATGTGCGATGTCCAACGCCTCGACAAGTATCATTTTTAAACGCATTTGTCGAGGTGTTATTTGCTCTTGTATTCTGAAATAAGGCGCGGTGTATACCTGTTCGAGTGCGGCGCGCGTGATTTCAGATTTTTTCATCTCGTAATGCACGTCATCGCTTTTCGATGCCATGACGAGCGTGCGTCGTCGCACTGGTTCGGCTGGTGGTGGGGACCAGTATCCAAATCGTTTCAGTGTCCGGACCATTTCAGTCTTTCCAACAGTCTCCGAAATAAATACGGCGTTAATTCACTTAGGGATCCGTAGGGCACGTACACGTAGTCTGGAAAATCCTCATCCATGCCGAGTAATTGTGCGATCGCGTACCGATCGTGTGGCGCCGATCGAATGTTTTGAATGTCCTGCTTGTTATGTGTCGCGGCGAGTGTGTGTACGTTTGGCCCCGCGTTGAGTGTCATTTCGAAACCACGACGAAAGGAGGCGTCGACGGCATCTTTATTTGGAAGTAATCCACGTTGTTTTCCGAGGTAGGCACCACGCACGAGTTTTGCACCGAGTATGAATCCATCTTTTTGAGATGTGCATATATCCATTTCGAGTTCTTTGAGTGCGTGACGTCGATACATTTGATACGTTTTATATACACACGGCTCTTCGTGATTGAATGCGCGCATGTATTCATAACACAATTTTGGGTACAAAACATCCTCGGCGTCTATGCACACACGTCCACCACCACGTACACCGTGCTCAATGACACGGTGTACGTGGGCATTCGCTCGACTGGATGATTCTCTTGATCCAAAGGATGTTAATTTCAACGCAAACATGGCGCTCGGAACACTGGACATGATTTTCGTCGTCACGGCCGAGACGTGGTCGGCGTCTGATAACGGACAATTCTCACGGGCGTAATCCAGGATAATATTGGATCCACGCGCGTATACGCGTCGTGCGACGTTTGATAATTCATGATTCAGGGCGGCATATCGGAGCATATCTTGAGAGTGTGAGAGATTTAAAAAAAGTCATCCGTGCGATACAGTTTCGTCGAGTACGCACCATTCTTTCCGAGGACACCGACGCTTTCATTTCCGTAGAATTCGGGACATCCAATATCGTCGGTACACTCACGACCGTTATGCGACACGGTTAATGGATACAAATTTTCACCAGACGTCGTCGTGTAATAATGGTATCGGTCTCGGTGTCCACGCACTTCTCGACCGTACAAAGGGAGCGTTTCGTTATTCGTCCCGACCAACAGTCCCATCTGTTGCGTGTGTCCAGGTTTGTATTTTTTGATGGGCGCTTCCCTGAACTCGGGTGCGCGCGTCGACATCGGTCGATTCTGTACGATGACCGGTGGTGGCGGCGCCTGACGACGCACGATGACCACAGGTCTCTGTTTAAAGTACACGAGCACCGCGAGTGCGATGACCGCCGCGACCAGAAGACGCGTCAAGGTCTTTTGTTTCATTTCTATGTGCGGAGAAGTTTTGTTGGAATGAGTCGTCCCAATCTGAATTGTACGACGATCCATAAAAAGAAGAGCACAACCTTAATCAAATAACTCGCCTCGTGATCGTCGACGTTATATATTGGACTCATCACGCGTCCCATGAACGTTTCGTATTTATTCTTTCCTGTGAGCCACACTTCCAATTGCGTGAGCGCACACGTATCGTCGTTGGTCGTCCAGTGAAAGAAAAGAAACGGCACGAGAAGTGCGTAAAATTCGAGGTGTTCTTTGGTACCGGTGAATGGGACCACGAGCATCGCGATCAAAAATAAGAGATGAATCGTGAATATAATGTTCATCTATTCTAAGATGAGTGAAGAAATTATTGGTGACGAAGCACTGCGTAAACGTGAGATGCAACTCAGAGGTGAGAGTTGGAACGATCAACACGAAACCATTTTGAGACAGTGGGGTGAGGCCTCTGGAAGTTACAGATACATGCATCACAGGGCATTTTTGATGTACAAAAAACTTAGTATGCGTTTTACTTTGCCCGTTATCGTCTTAAGTACGATCACGGGGACGGCGAATTTCGCCCAGGAACAGTTTCCGGAATCTGTGCGCAGCATGGTGCCCTCCGTGATCGGGGGTTTGAACCTCATCGCGGGTCTCGTCGCGACGATCATGCAGTTCCTAAAGATTAACGAATTGATGGAGAATCACAAGGCGGCGGCGTTATCGTACGGTTTGCTCTCGAGAAACGTTCGTTTGACCCTCGCCCTCGCGCGCGAAGAACGGAACCAAGATGGTTTGGATTTCGTGAACAATTCAAAGACGGAATACGATCGGCTGATTGAACAGTCACCCGCGATCCCGACGAACATTCTCATACAATTCGAAAAGGAATATCCACTCGATAACGTGTTCACGAAACCAGAGATTTTGGACGTGCGCGCGATTCCGAAACTTCGTATCGATAAACCGAAAACGATCAACACCGTCACGGCGATCACGAAGGGCGGTCCACTCGAAGGTGTTGGAAAGTTACTCGAACCCAGAAGCGCTACGAGTGACTTGGAGGAAGGCGAGATACGCGACGAACGAGATACACGATGAGCACAAACATGAGTACATTAAACGTGACCGCACACACTGCGTATGGTACAATTTTCCTTCTTAAAGGTTCTACGATACGTTCTTGTAGTGCGTTATTTTTCAGCACCATATCTATGGCCTGATTAGTAAGATCGTCCATGGACTGCTTCATTACAATAACGGGTCAAAAAAACTACCAACAAAAAACGACGATACACACACGCGCGCTTAAAGAACTCGAGTCGTATTTGCGAGACGGGAAGAATGTGTTCGTGTGCGGCGCGACCGGGGTCGGGAAAACACATCTCGTGAGTGTGCTCGTGGACGCCGAAAATAGCATCGAACTCACACCCGATGACGTATCGTCGAAGAGTATGTTCTTAGACGTGATTCGCGGAACGTCGAAACACATTCTCATAGAAAACTACGAAACGTCACAGTATGGATTCAAAAGTCTCATCGATCGCGTGTCGGATGGTAAAGACATCACGAATGGATCGCTCATCGTCGTCACGACGGATGTGTGTCTCGGGTACCCTAACTTCGAAACCATCGTGCTCGCACCACCCACCGTGGATCAACTCCTGAGCATTCAATCGGGTGACGATGCCGAGGCGGCCGCGCACGCATCGCGCGGTGACATTCGCGCGTTTCGAAACACACTTTGGAATTACGGTCGTAAGGATCGATTTAAAACACCGAAAGAATACATCACAGATATTTTGTGTTCGGACGAACCCATAAAGTTTCGGGAATCCATGTCAGAACACGGAAACGTGTGGAATATTTTTCAGGAAAACTACGTCAATTCAAAAGGCGTGAACATCGATGCGTGTGCACGCGCGTTCGCCGACGCCGACATATTCGACGCGGCGATATACCACGGACAATGGGAACTCATGCCTTACTTTTCACTTCACGCGGTGACGATTCCACACGCACATCTCGGCCAACGTCTCGATCGCGAGAAACTTCGTCCGGGAAGTTGTTGGACAAAGTATGGAAACTATAAAATGCGATCACAAAAGTATCACGACATTCGTAAACGCACGGGACAAGATATCGATTCTTTGTGTCTCTTGAAAAAACACGCGGAATATGGAAACACGAAGATTCTCGTGGATTACGGGATCACGCCACAAGATTTCGATGTCATGAACCACCTCGCCGTTGCAAGTAAATTAAAAGCAAAGCACGTGACTCATGTAAAGAAAGCACTCAAACATGCCATCGATCGAAAAGGTGTTTGAAAACATTCTGAACGGGGCCGCCAAGGATAAGGGTGAAGAGGACGAACCGGATACGACCCGAGTCACGGGAAACGAGATTCACTTTTACGGTGAAATCACGGCGGAAAATTCACTCGAATTCATCTCGGCGTTTCGAAACCTCGAGATTAAATTGCTCAAACAAAAGGCGGATCTCATCGGGTACGAACCGGAAATTCGCGTGCACATCATGAGTGAAGGTGGAGACATGTTTTCTGGTTTGGCCATGAAGAATATGCTCGAAAGTTCTCGAGTCAAGGTCATCACGATCGCCCAAGGCGCGTGCTGTTCCGCCGCGACGTTCATGTTTCTCGGTGGGTCCGAGCGACGCATGGGTCAGAATGCATACATTTTGATTCATCAACTTTCCACGGAGTTTTGGGGGAAATACCAAGATCTCAAGGATGAGGCAAAGACGTGTGATAAGTTCATGAAGGCGCTCAAAAAGATGTACAAGGAAAAGACGAAGATTCCCGAAGAAAAGTTTAAGAAACTCATGAAGAAAGACCTCTTTTTGTCGGCATCAAAGTGCCTAAAGTATCAGATCGCGCACGCTCTTGACTGATGATCACCGCGCGTCTGTACATGCCCAGAATACACAAAATAATCACGGCGATGGCGAACGTGTTCGCGTTTAAGGGTACGTACGAGGCTTCTGGAGGCCTAAGTCGCGCCATTCTACCGTAATTAACTACTGGTATCATTACTAAAGGACAAGAAAATAATGGAACGCATCGTGCGCGAAGACAAAAATGGACGTCAAAGGTTTACCGACATTCGCGTCGAAGACCTCGGAAATGGAACTGCGGATATCGTGAAAGTCACAGGGATCATCGGTGGAAAGACGACCGAGTCTCGAACGAACGTCAAGACGGGCTATGAGAAAGCGCTCGCGCGTGCACACACCGTATGGAACAACGAAAAGACGAAGGTGACACACATCATGCCCATGTTGGCGAATAAGTGGGAAGATCGTCACAAGTACATTTCAGAGCCGTTTTACGTCCAACCGAAACTCGACGGTGTTCGTCTTTTAGTGTCGAAGACTGGGTGTTATTCACGAACGGGAAAACCAGTCCACGGCGTCGAGCATTTGGGGTGTGAACTCAAAGATGGGGAATGGCTCGATGGGGAAATGTACGCGGCGAATATGACCTTTGAAGACATCACGAGCGCATTCAAAACGAATCCTAAGGCGTTGACCTTTCACGTGTTTGATTATTTTGATACGAACCGTCCAGATTTGCCGTTCGCGGAACGTCAGAAGTACACGACGGTCGAGACCGTGCTCGTCAAATCAAAAGACGATATTTCGATGTACCACGACCAGTTTGTCGAACAGGGTCACGAAGGCATCATGATTCGCGATGCCGTGAGTACGTACGAAATCGGTAAACGGAGTAATTACCTTTTGAAATACAAAGAGTTCCAGACCGAAGAGTATGAGGTCGTGGGTGTGAAGGAAGGCACGGGTCGTGAGAAGGGGGCGGGAATATGGGAGTGTCGCGTCGGGAACCACGTGTTCTCGGCGAAACCCGAGGGGACCTTGGAATTCAGGCGACACGTGTTTCGGGATCGTGAAAAGTACATAGGTAAAATGCTCACGGTTCGATTCCAGAATCTCACGGCACTCGGCGTGCCTCGATTTCCGGTGGGTGTGGCGATTCGCGATTATGAATAATGTTAGTGAATTTTAATATGCAAAGAATAGCTGTTGATCTCGATGAAGTCCTCGTTCCGTTCGTTCGACCCATGGCTGCATGGCACCGACGCGAAATGCCCAGTGCACGCAAATACAAATACGTCTACAGGGACATGTTCCAAGTGTCCGAAGAAGAATCACAACGCATGGTTCGTGATTTCTATAAAACGCCCGAGTTTTTGTTCCTTCACCCGATCCTCGGGTCGCAACGCGCGATGTTGCGCATGCGTCGAGGTGCAAATAAAATGTACATCGTGACGGGACGCCAAGACGCCGCGCGAGAACAAACGGAATTATGGGTCGATCGAAACTTTCCGGGTATTTTTGATGACGTCATTCTCACGAACAGTTACACGCCCATGGAAGTAAAAAAGGTGGACATTTGTCGGTCCTTGGCGCTGGACACGATCATTGATGATAGCATCGATACGTGTCTCGAGTGCATGCAAAATGGTATGAATGCCATTCACTTCGTCGGGGACGAGGTGTATCCGTGGTGCGAAGAGAGTGATATCAGTATGAGGGGGTGGATGTGAAGGAAATCAAGTCTAGGCCCAAAGGGCCTTTGGTGAAGGGAGTACGAGTGACTGCGTCACTCGGGACATCGAACTTTAGAAACTCTGATTCAGTTTGTAAAGTTTGTGAAAAGAGGTCAAGTGCTTCGCACTTGGAATGGGGTTGGGACACGTCCTTCAGACGTGGAACTCTAGGCACTTTCCAAAGCATCCAGTCTCGCTTCGAGTGCGTCATTTTTAGCCTTGAGTTCTTGAATGGCGCCGATAGCGAGGACGAATAGTCCATTATAATTAAGAGACAATGGAGTTTGTATTTCGATTTCCTTGGTGTATTGTGCCACGGATGCTTCCTGTTCCTCTGGTGTGAGATTCGAATATTCTTCTTGTGTGATGACGTTACTCTCATGCAGATATGAAATGGTATACGTCGATTGTTCCTCCGTCGTCAAGTTACTATATTCCTCCAACGTTGACGTCTTCGTATCGGTTCGTGTTTCTTCACCATTGACGAGGAAGGCGAGTTCGGGAACTTCTCGAACATCCTGAGCAATGAAACCGAACTCATCACCGTATTTGTAGTTCTCTTTTACATTTTCCCATTCGTCATCCGTTGGAATCCACGTTCCTTCACTGGGATTTGGTCGTTCCATAATCTTCTCATATTTTTGGGGTTTCAATTGTGATATGAGTGTGAGTGCGTTCGACACATTCTGCTCGTTGTACTTGATGCGGTCGTCTGAACTGTTGGTAAATCCAAAACAACGCAGATTTCCATTCACATCTAACGTGTAACTGGGTGTGGTGTTCCCGATACCAACACGCCCAATCGAGGTAATCACCATCCGCGTGGCCTCTGTTCCGGTATAATTACAATTAAAATTAATCGAACCATGAACACCCAAAGCTCCACTTGATACTGAGGAATATGACCTTGGATGATACCATATGGATGCAGAATCTCTGGTTGTTCCACTGTACCAATCGGGATTTGGAGAACCTCCAGCAGAGGTCACCAATCTATTTCGCCATACTAAACCAATTTCTGGTTTTGCGGCGGCTGTCGAGGAACCATCACTAGGTGTGCTGTGATCACACCATAAGGTCAAACGAGCTGTGGGACTCGCCGTCCCGATGCCGACGTTGCCAGAATTGTCAAGTGTCATTCTATATTGTGATGACGAATCATCACCTAAAAAGTGTAGTTTGTCTCCAATTGATGCGATGCCCCATGTCGAAGTTCCATTTTGTTTAAATATTAAATCACCACCCGTTCCAGAAGCACCATTAAGCACCATTCTCGCAGTATCATTGGTATTTTGTATTTCAAATAGTTGGTTGTCAGTACCGTATATATGTAATTTATTGCCCGGACTCACCGTCCCAATCCCGACGTTGCCATACTTAAATACTGTACCTTCTGTGGCTTCAATAAAATTCTGAGCCGTGGATTCGGACGTCATTGTTGTATCCCATCCGTCCACACCTGTGCCTGTTGTAGGGTACAGGTCGCTTAGAGAGGTGAAACCTTCTGTTTGTTGTATATTTGAATCTTTATACACTGTACCATTAAATATACGGTCAGCAGATTCGGCTGAGGGGCGGGTAAGAAAGTCTACATTCCCCTTTACGTAGTAACTTGAGGAATCACCCTTGACACTCACACTCAATACCAAATACCCTATATTATTGAACCTCACATAGTACCATTTAGGAAGTGCTCCCTGTCCACCATATTGCTCATTCTTTTGATCTTGTAAGGTGACATATTGAAATTCACCTGAGGTAGCACTAGTAGTATATCTCCACAGATCTGAAAATGTAACTGTACCACTGGCCAAGGAGTTTCTTGAATGAAAATCTGTGAGTCTTTTATACGTGACACTATAGTTTATTTTAATTAGTTGATTTGTGTGATAACCAGGTGCGTCGAGGAAAGAACATATCCAAAAATGTCGCGCGTAATTGTCACTTCCACTAAACTCAAAAACGCGGGATGTTTTACTGGATGCTAATCCATTGACGTCCAAAGCGTACTCGGGATTCGTCGTCCCAATACCGACGTTTCCGGATGTATCGATGCGCATTTTTTCACCAGTCGAGTAATATGGCGAAAATATGATCGGTGTGTCGTTTGTACCGAGCGCGAGTGCGCCAGTTGATTGACCGAACAGTCCTGTGCCATCTATACCACAATAACCAGTTTTACTACTACCGCTATTGTAATACTGGTCATACACCGCGTAACCACTAGCATTTGATTCCGATCTGGATATGAGCGAGGCTGCATTAGTTCCGAAAAGGTGTAATTTAGAAGCTGGATTCGCCGTCCCGATGCCGACGTTGCCGTCACCAGTCAAAGTGAGGTTTGGTATTGTATTGAGGCTCGCGCTATTCGTCGTGTAAAATCGCATATCAACGTCGTTACCGCCGGGTAAAAATGTTTGGATTTTTGCCTGACCCTGTCCAGCATTGTTTCCATGTTTAAATAATATTTCAGTTGTGTCGTTGAAATAAAAATTATCATTATATAATCGAAGTGCGTTAAAGTTTACGGTCGAATCACTTGTGTTTCCAGTAGTGGCCACATCCAACTTGGACGAAGGTGAGGCCGTCCCAATCCCCAAGTTCCCACTAGGAATGACCACACTCAGCGATTTCGAGGTATTGATCGCGAGCGTCGACGCCGTCGGACTTCCATCCGAGTACCCGAGCGTCAAACGGTCCGTCGATTCATCGTAAATGAGCGCGACGTTACTGTTCGTCGT
>Ga0102963_1000357_pt1 | contig 19753 bp, 29 predicted proteins | sample SalPon2_C_H2O_MG_2_FD_84522 | JGI IMG/M metagenome (GOLD analysis project Ga0102963, IMG submission 84522) | Salt pond water microbial communities from South San Francisco under conditions of wetland restoration - Salt Pond MetaG SF2_C_H2O_MG | ecosystem: Environmental > Aquatic > Non-marine... | reverse complement strand
GCAGGAAAATGTCACAAATAGGAAAACAGTTATCATTATTTGAAGATCTCGAACCGGCATTGGACCCAAGCACTGGATTAAGTGTTGATGTTCCTTTTGTTAACGAAGTAGAAACTTTTAACGCAACATTTGGTAAACCAAACAATTATGAACCGACTATCCCAGAAGAAAAAGAATGGAAGTTCGTCTATGACTTCATTCAAGAAGAACTCCAAGAATATAGAGAAGCTTGCGAAAGAGGAGACATTGTGGAAGTTCTGGATGCTTTGTGCGACATTGCTTATGTTTCCCTTGGGAACGGTACTATGTTACATGGCCTTAAAGATAAGATATGGCCAGCATATCAAGAGGTACAAGCTAGTAATATGTCAAAAGCTTGTAAAACTGAAGAAGAAGCCATACAGAGTGTCAGCCAAAGAAGTAAGGAACAAGGTGAGGCCTGTCATTTTGAGAAGATCGAGGAGGGAAGGTATATTGTCTACCGTACCAGAGATAGAAAAGTCATGAAATCTATTAATTATTTTAGACCAGACTTACATCAATTTTTCACAGATGATGAATTACAGAAGTTTCACTACAAAACCTTAGGAATATGATTAATTTAGAAGATTACGAAGCTGAATTTAATGGTAAATCTTATGTACCTTTGTCTATTGCTAAGAAAGCAGTCACTCAGGCATACGAAAATAGTAAAGAATATAAGGATACTTTAACTAAATTAGATAACCTTAATAATCAATTCAAAGAAGCAATGAAAGAATTAGGAGAAGGATTTGAAGATCTAGGTAATATTAAGTTATGAGTAAAATTCGTATTGCACACGAGGCACCGATTGATATATTTGACGAAGTTCAAAGGTTAACTGACTATGATTATGCTCTAGTTCATTTACTAGAACAGAATAGTAGATATAGAGATACTTTTGAAAGAGCAGTTAAGAAAGGTAGAGAGATTATTCTTGATAATTCTATATTTGAATTAGAAGAAGCTTTTGAAGCAGATAGATTTGCCCAATGGGTAGAAAGACTTAGACCTACTTGGTACATAGTTCCAGACGCATTAGAGAATGCTGAGAAGACTATGGAACAAATGGCTTCTTGGTTCAAGACTTATGGAAACGTTCCTGGTAAAAGTATAGGAGTCGTTCAAGGTAAAACTTATCAAGAAATTAAAGACTGTTACAGAGCTATTGATGAATTATCTCCTTGCGATATGATAGCTATTTCATTCGATTATTCGTATTACAGCGATTCTATTCCTCATCCTAACAAGTACGTTAGCTGGATGTTAGGACGTGTTAAGCTACTAGGAGATTTACTTAGAGACGGTATAATCAATAAGAATAAACCTCATCATCTATTAGGAAGTTCACTTTACTGGGAAGGACAGTTTTATAAGCATGCAGACTATAACTGGATCTATTCTATGGACACCTCCAATCCTGTAGTTTATGGAATGAAGGAAGGAGAGTACGGAGGACTTACATGGGATAAACCATCAGTTAAATTACATACTCTAATTGATACAGATATAGAGGATATAGATGTTAATACTATAACTAATAATATAAAAACTTTCAGGAACGCCTGGAAGTAGTCACTGGGTTACAAGTTTCTACACTATTTATTATAAAAAAGATGGTAATATATAAACTAACTAATACCGTTACTAATAAGATTTATGTAGGAAAGACTAAACAGTCGTTAGAGAAGAGGATAAAAGGTCATTTACGTTATTCTAAAGAAGGTAAACCAACTAAGCTTACAAACAGTATTAACAAATACGGTTGGGATAAATTTAAAGCTGAGATACTGGAAGAGGTAACTGACGGTAGTATAAACGAAAGAGAGCAGTACTGGATTAAAACTTTAAATACGTTAAAAGAAGGTTTAAATTCTACTGAAGGAGGGGACGGAGGAGATAATTCTAGATTTATAGATTATGCAAAAAGAAAATACACGTACACTCCAGAGTTAAGAGAAAAACGACGTCAACAGCTTATCAATAATAACCCTAATAATTTAAAAGGTGTTAGAGAAAAAATAAGTTTGGCGAAAAAGGGTAAAAAGCAGTCGGAAGAGCATAAAAAGAAGATACAGAAATCTAGAATGCAAAACGGATTTAGTTTTAAAGGTAAAAATAACCCTAAGTACGTAGAAGTCTCAGAAGTAAATAAAAAGATTATAATGGAAAATTATAAGACGGTAAAAACTAAAAGTAAACTTGTAGAATTGACAGGACTTTCGTATTTTATGATAAACAAAGTAATTAAACAGTTAATTAATGGCTAACAAATGGATAACATTCTTCAGTCAGACAGGAGCTGAGATAGCTGATTTATCTGAAAATATTGGAAGATGGCCTGATCTTATTATTACTAATAAGAGACCAGATTATCTAAGAACTATAGATCCTAGGATAGTTGAATACGGATATATCGAGGTACCTAATAAACCTACAGCAGACGATTTAGATGCAGTGTTGCAAGATAATGCTATAGTAACTCTACATGGTTGGTTGAGGATAATGCCTGAAGTAATATGTAATAAGTATTTGATTTATAATGGGCATCCTGGACTTATTACTAAGTATCCAGAACTTAAGGGTAAAGATCCTCAAGTAAAAGCTCATAAACTTGGGCATGAAGTAGCAGGAGCAGTTATACATAAAGTAACTGCAGGAGTAGATGAAGGTAGGATTATTATGGAAGAGTATTTTAATGCTACTCAGTTGGATCTTGATGGTTTATTTCGTATATTAAGAGATAGATCATTATATATGTGGTCTAATCTACTTAAACAGGTTTTATGATAAAAAGAACAGATAGATTTACAGGTGAAGTAGGGGAATACTGTACTACTTTTAATGCTTTAGTTAGATTGTTAGGTAAACAGGAAGCTAAAATTATTCAAGAAAGTAAGGGGTATAAAAATCTTCATTTCGCTCTTTATAATGCTGCTAATGAACATAAAACAGTTTATGGTGAAGATGTACGTCACCCTAATTGGAAAGTTCCTGCATTTTATGGGATGAAAGAAGAAATATCTAAAAAACTAGAAAGTAAAAATTCTAAACTAGTAGCTGCGTATAAATCAGATTGGTTGTTTGATTGGTTAAAAGAGTTTTTGAATGATTAAAAGAATAGCACTGGTTGGAGCAAGTAGTACTGGTAAGACTACTGTTTTTGAGTTATTAAAAGGTAAGTTACCTAAGTATGAGTTTATTAACGAATCTACTCGTAGTGTAGCTAAGTATGGATTCCCAATTAACGAAGCAGGTACTTCTGAAACTCAGCTTGCTATCAGTAGCTTTCATTTAGAAGCTTTACTTCAACCTTATAATTTAGTATTAGATAGATGCTATATGGATCTTGTAGTATATTCTCATTTTATGGAAGGTATAGAAGAGAAGACTTTAAGGTATATAGAAGATACTTGGAATAGAATCAAAGGAGAATATACTCATTACGTTTACTTTCCTATCGAGTTTGATTCGGTAGATGACGGAGTAAGAAGTGTAAATGAAGATTGGAGAAAGAAAGTTGATGGATTATTTCAAGATGTATTAGAAGGTGTACGTCAACCTTATTTGACTATAACTGGTTCTCCTATGCAAAGGGTAGAACAAATATTAGACTTTATCAAATGAGAGAGTGTAATGTATGCGGTAAAGTAAAAAAAGATTCGAAGTTCAAGCACGAAAATAAAAAAACTTGTTTGAAATGCGAAACTAGATGGTGGAGACAGATCTTACGTACCATGGTTATGGAGCGAAGACTTACTCCTATTGAAAGATTAGCTAATAGAGCAGGTTACATGGGATCAGCGTTTATAATGATGTCACCTTACCTTTTACCTTATGATGGGATAGGAGCATATACTTACCTTTTAGGAGCTATTTTTTCAGTGCCTCAGGTATGGATAGCAAAGCAATGGAATATAGTAATAGTGAATTTTAATTTATTAATAGGATACGGATTATACATTTTAAATATTTAATATGAGTGAAGTTAAAAATTATGAAGCAGTAAAAGAAATTGCTAGCAAACATTTAGGTAAAGTCGGCGGTGACGGCTATTCTGATCAATACAATCCAGAACTGTTAGTAAAAATCCCACGATATCTTAATCGTGAAGGTTATAATTTAACCGGAGGAGAATTCAAAGGAGTAGATGTGTGGAATGCATACGAAGTATCTGCTATTACTACTAAAGGTCAACCTGTTGCCGGAATGCTCAAAATAGTTTGCCCTGCAGATTCTGAAAACCATGTAGAATCTAAATCAATTAAGTTATATTTGAATTCATTTAATATGACTCAAATAGGGGAAAATGCAGCAGATTGTATTACCGGTATAGAAGCAAGAGTTAAGAGAGATTTAGATGAACTTTTAGACACTAATACTACTGTTAGTTTTTATGCTTCTGAATTTGAAACCGAACCTTTATCATTTTCAGATGAATATCAAGATATAGCAGATATTGCTAATTTAGATGAAATTGATTTTACTGCTTTTAAATCTGATGCAAATCAATTGGAAACAGGAAACGGTAGCGAATTGAAAGTTAGATCGAATCTACTTAGATCAAATTGTAGGGTTACCAACCAACCAGATTGGGGGGATGTATTTATTTATATTAAAGGAGAAGAAGTTCCATCTGCTGAATCATTAGCTAAGTATATTGTTAGTCATAGAACGGTTAGTCATTTTCATGAAGAGATTTGTGAGATGATATTTGCTCATCTAACTGAAAGATTTAAACCTGAGCAGCTGATGGTAGCGTGCTTATATACACGTAGAGGAGGAATAGATATTAATCCTATTAGAGCAACTCATACATTACTTATACCAGAGTTCTTTACTAATCCTAATTATATAATTCGCAAAACTTTGAGACAATAATGAGTGAAGTATTAATAGAAGAAGAAAAAGTACTCATAGCAACTAGAGTACCACCCGGTGACAATTGGGAATTAGTTATAGATCAAGGTAATACAATAGAAGGTTTAGTTATGGCTCTTACTATGTATATGCGAAAAACTAAATTTAAAGGTCACTATAGATTAGAACCTTTAGAAGGTAAACTTTATGCTATAGAAGCTAACGAAGTAGAAATACCTGAAGAGGAGCCAATGAAGTTTGATCTTTACGGTGAGCGGTAATGCAGATTTCTCTTAAAAAATATGCCCATAAATACGAATATCTTAAATTAGAGTTGGAAGAAACCCAAGAAAAGATTCTAAGTTATACAAATGTATGGAATACTGAAATTGGTAAGTTTTATTTAGATCAAAAAATAATAGCTTGGAAGAACACAGAGACTGGAGAGGTTAAATTTAATAAACCAAAAAGTCGAAGTAAAAAAGTAAAACCAGAAAAACTTAAAAAACTTTATAGAACTCTTTCTTCTATAACTCATCCTGATAAAGGCGGATCAGTTGAAGAGTTTAATTTAGTTAAGAATGATTACGAATCAGGCGACTTCATTGGATTACTTAAACACGCAGATAGTAAAAATATCGATGTAGATTTAGATGAACAAGATATTTTTCTTTTTGAAGAGACTTGTAATGAGATTGAAAATCAAATAAAAGAAAGTAAGAACTCAACTGTTTGGAAATATTTTAATGGAGATGTATTAACTAAAGAAACAATTTTAAAAGGAGTAGAGAGGGAATTCAATTTTACTTTTGAGAAAAAAGATTATGATAAAATAGTTAATTTAGGTAATGAGTAATACTAAACTAGTAACAGCATTATTTTCGCACCATGAAGGTTTCCCTATTTTTGGTCACGGAAAAACCAGATCAGAAAGGTACTTACATTCTTTAGCTTCAATAGCTAGAACAGGTGAAAAACTAGTTTGTTATTTAGAAGAAGAACATATAGAGGAATATCGTACTTTTTGGAATATTCACGGTCGTGAAAAAGGTTACTATGATATAGATAATTTTACTAATATAGAATTTAAATTTATTGCTTTAGATCAATTTAGACATTTTCAAAGAATGTTTGATTTAAAACAAAAGTATAGTACAAATAAAGATTATAAGATGTTCCATGAAATTGATTGGATGAAACTTCAATTATTAGAACAAGAAATTGATGATCAACACGATTATTTTTATTGGGTAGATTGCGGATTATCACATGTTGGGTTATTCCCATTCTCTGCTTCTGAAAAACCAGATCAAAAAGGACTAGGAGATTTGATACATTTAACAGTAAATTTTCCAATGTACGATTTCGGTAGAATTTTTAATTCTAATTTATTTCCTAAAATAAATAATTTTGTTGGGGATAAATTGTTAGGACTATGTTCAAATTTAATTTACTGGAATTTTTCACCTCTTCAAGATTTGTTTATAAAAACAAAATATTATTCTGAGAGTGTTAATAATGCTTTCTATAAAGGGTTTAACTCTAATCATAATATAGGGGGTATTATCGGTGGTAATAAAGCTCATATTAATCACCTAATTACAGAATTCAACTCAATAGGTCAGTTAAGTTTAGATAATGAAATAATTCCTAACCATGAAATAATAATGGCTGCTATAAGATGGCACAACCCCGAGCTATTTAAAGAATATATTTTTGATACTTGGTACCATGAAGATACTTGGAAGACATGGTCGACGAACCTTGAAGAACAAAATTTTATAAAAAAAGATACAGAAAAAAAAGTACAATTCTACGGATTTTTTAAAAAGATAGGGTTGGTTAATTAAAAAAATATTCTTATCTTTAATTTAATAAAAAGGTTATATATGGCAGATTTGCAAAAGAAGTACTATACCGTCCAAGACTCTGAGACGTTAAAATTAATGTTCCAACACATACAAGAGTCAGAAGTAATCGCAGTCGATACCGAGACCTCTGGTCTTAATCCTAGAAAAGATAAAGTTGTAGGTTGGTCTATATCTGGTGATGAAGGAATAGGTTTTTATATTCCTACTCTAGTATGGAACTTTGATAAAGGAGAATTAGAGCTTCAAACTATAGACGGGACCTCTACTGAAACTATATCTAAGAACTTATTCAAGACGCTGAAAGGTAAGAAACTAGTCTTCCATAATGCTTCCTTTGACGTTCAATTTATTAAAAACTACTTCGGTATCGATTTACTCCCAGACGTATGGGTTGATACCGGTCTACTTGTTCATACTGTATATGAAGAAGGAGCCTTCGGGTTTGGTAATCCTTTTGGATTAAAATCAATTGCTATTATGAATCAGGAAGCTCTTGGCCTGAACGTAGAAGAAGCTGCTAACCAGGAGCAGATAGAACTAAAAGAAAGTATTAAAAAAAATGGTGGAAGTGTTACTAAAGAAAGTTTCGAGATTTATAAAGCAGATTTGGATATCCTTTCTAAATATGCTAGTGCTGATACTGACCTTACCCTTAGGATTTGTAATTTATATTTGGGTAAGCTTAGAGATGAAGGCTTGGAGAAATTCTTCTTTGAAGAGGAAGTAATGCCTATATACCGTGAGGTGACCGTTCCTATGGAAGCTTACGGAGTAGATTTAGATACTGAGTTGATAGAAAATATTCACGATGAGATTGTAAAAGATCAAGCTGAGAATAAAGAGATTGTAATGAAGTCTCTACTAGCTATACCTGAAGTTAAAGAATGGGTAGTAGCTACATCTATGACTCAATTTCCAGTATCGCATAAAGGTAACTGGGCCCAACGATTAGTTGAGAGGTATTCACTACCTTTACCTAAATCAGAAAAGACAGGTAAGTACTCTCTTACCGGTAAATTTATTGAAGAACTAGAAGATTCAAACGTCAAGCAATTCCTATTAACCGGAGACCAGGCCCTTATTGAAGACGTTGAAAAAGCTAGAATATCTATGGCTTTATGGAAGGAGTCAAATGATGGGGATTATATTAATATTCAATCTAAAAAGCATTTGGGTGAAATAGTCTTCGGTTATATGGGAATTCAACCTAAAGTTTCTGGTGCTAATACTAAATCAGGTAGAGATAAGTTCGATATGTCTATGGTTGAAGAGTTAGCGAAAACGTATCCTTGGGCTGAGAACTTACGTATCTACAATAAGTTACTTAAGATCAAATCTACTTACGTAGACAGGTTTAGAGACCGTCAGGAAGATGGTAGATACTACTTTTACTTTAAACAGAACGGTACTGTATCTGGACGATACGGTTCTGATGCCCAGCAGTTACCTAAACCTTTAGAAGAAGGAGAAGATGCTCCTGTAATTATGAAGTATGTCAATATCGTTAGACGCTTCTTAATCGCCGGGGATGGTAGAAAGGTAATCGATGCGGATTACGAATCTCTAGAACCTCACTGCTTTGCTTCGGTAACCGGAGATAAAAAACTTCAAGAAATATTCAATAACGGATGGGATTTTTACTCGACTGTTGCTATTCAGACTGAGAAGCTTGAAGGAGTATCAGCAGATAAAAAAGCTCATAACTATCTCAAGAAGCTAGACCCAGTTAAACGTAATAAAGCTAAGGCATACTCTTTAGGAATTGCATATGGTATGGAAGCATACGCTCTTAAAATGACTTTAGGAGTAGATCAGAAAGTAGCTGAAGGATTAATTAAAGGGTACTTAGATGGCTTTCCTCAACTTGCAGAATGGAGAGAAAGATCCAGAGAGGAAGTAAAAGCCTACGGTAAGATTCAAAACTATGTAGGACGTGTTCGTCACCTACCTAAAGTCCAAAGACTATATGAGAAATTTGGAGATCGTATGATGGATTGGAGATTTAGAAAAGAATTAGAAATTAAGATACCTCCTAAGTATATAAAGAAAGATGGTGAGATAGTTAAGACTATTTCTCCTAGAGATCAAGTTACTCAAGCATATAGAGATTACCGTAACGGACTTAATAACTGTCTTAACTTTCAATTACAGTCATTAGCAGCTGCGGTAGTAAACAGAGCAGCATTTAAGATTAACTTAAAAGCTAAAGAGTTAGGTATAGATGCTATAGTTCAAGCACAGGTACATGACCAGTTGATCATAAACGTAGCTGAGAAGGATGCAGAAATGTTTGCTCCTTACGTTCAAGAAATAATGGAGAATACTACTAAGCTTCCCGGAGTAACTCTTAAAGCACCACCAGAGATTGCAAATAACTGGGCGGATGGACACTAATAAGCTTACACTTACTTAGTATGAAAATATTAATAATTTCACCACCAAGAAGCGGTAGTACTTCATTGCTAAATAATATAAGTAAATTAGGTAGCTATAACAGAATAGCTGAACCATACATTAATCCTAAGAAATTATCAACACGCTTACCTTATCCGCACCCACTTGAATTATCTGAAAAATGTGTAGTAAAAATGTTATCTTTTCAAGTTCCTAAAGATTACGGAAAACCGAATGAGTATGTAAATTTTATTAAGTCAATTCATAGCTATTATGATAAAAAAATAATATTAAATAGAAAAAATTTAAAAGAGCATTTTGAAAGTTTTATAAATTTAAGAGTAAGAAACGCTTATGGTTTGAATGCACACGATCCTTGGTACGTTGATGATATAGAAAAGTATAAAAAAAATTTTAAAATAGAAAATCTTATTGAACATAGAAGTCTTATAGATAAGGTATCTGATGAATTAAAAATACCAATTGCTTACTATGAAGATTTGTATGGAAAAGATAGAATTAAATCTTTGGAAATTATTAAAAGTTGGGATTTAGATATTGATAGCAAACAATTAAATGAACTACTACACCCAAAATTTAAACTTAGAAGATTAAATAAAAGAACTCTCATATAGACTTTAATGGAGCTTTTTATCTTTATAGCATATGTTCGGTAAAAAATCATACTATATAACCACAGTATTAACAGTAACTGATAGACTCGAGTATCTACAGTCTCAATTAGAATCAATTAAAAATCAAACTGTAAGTTCTGAAATTTTCATACATTGGAATAATGATACTGAATATGAATTAGAATATCCTTCTGTTATATACCGTAACCAACATAAAAGCACTCCTTTATACAGTAGATTTATAAATTCAATAAACATTACTACCCCGTATGTTTTTATATGTGACGATGATACCTTACCAGGTAAAAAGTATTTAGAAAAATGTTTAGAATTTTCAAAAAATAAAGATGTATGTATAGTTTCCTGCGGTATGAATTTTAACGAAGGAGAAACTAAATATAATGTCAATAAAAGGATACGACAATCAGAATTTTTAAAAGTTCCTACACAGGTTAATATGGGGGGACAAGGTTATTTTCTTAAAACTGAACTACTAAGAAAATATTGTAATTACAAAACACATAGTACTTTATCAGGTGAAGATATTCATTTAGGTTTCGTATGCTATAAGGAGAATATACCAATCTATGTTTTAGATAAAGATGAAAATGATAAAGATACTTGGCAAGATTTGACTTTAGGTGAGAGAGGTAATGATGAAAAAGCACAATGGAAATACCCCACCCATAAGCCAGTAAGAGATGAACTTATGGGGATTTATACCTCATTAGGTTGGGAATTTAATATAAAAAAATCATTGATGTAGTTGCTCAGTAAATATTTTTTTCATATATTTATTATAAAGAAGATCGACCCCAGAGCGATTTTAATTTTTTGTTAACCGATGACCTTAGGGCATCATAAATTTAAATGATATGAGTACATTATTTTATGAACGAAATCCGTTCGACATTTTAGTTAGGAATTTTTTCCAAGACGCCGGAGCCTACAGACCTCTGGCAGAATCCAAATTACCCCACCCAGTAGATATTTACGAGAGAGACAACGGTCTAGGTCTAGACATAGCTTGTACAGGTCTTTCAAAGGAGGATATCGAAATTCTTATTGAGGGTAACATAATCAGAGTAAATTACGATAAACCGAAAGAAGAAGACTTAGGTGAATTTATCCACAGAGGTATCGCTAAAAGGTCTTTTAATCTAGGTTGGAAGATTGATAGTAAGTTTGACTTAAATAAAGCAACAGCTGAGTTTAAGAATGGCTTGCTTCAAATTATTATTCCTTTTGCTAAAGGATCAGAGCCAAAAACTTTGAAAATTAGCTAAATAAACCAGCTCTGGGGTTTGCTCTTCTAATAAATTATCTTATATTAATTAAAAACGTTATATAAATGGCAAAAAGTATTAAACCAACTAATGACCGAATTCTTGTTAAACCTATAGACGAAGGTGAACAGACATATGGTTCTATAGTAATTCCAGATATGGGTAAAGAAAAACCTGAAATGGGAGAGGTTCTAGAAATAGGACCAGGAAGACAGTCAGAGTTAGATCCTTCAAAATTAATAAGTGTAAGGTCTTGTAAAAAAGGAGATATAGTTCTTCTTCCTAAAATTGGTACTCTACGTATCGACTTTGAAGGAGAGGAATACTACATAGTACAAGATAAAGAAATATTAGCAGTTATAGAACAACAAAATTAGTTATGAGTAAAAAAATTATATTTTCAAAAAACGCTAGAAATAAACTAGCAGATGGAGTAGACAAACTAGCTAATGCAGTCACCGCTACTCTAGGACCTTCCGGCCGAAATGTCATCATAGAGCAAGACATGGGAATGCCAGTATCAACTAAAGACGGTGTTACTGTTGCAAAGTCCGTAGAACTTAAAGATAGAGTTGAAAATTTAGGAGCTCAAATTGTTAAACAGGCTTCAATTAAGACTGCAGAACAAGCAGGAGATGGGACTACTACCTCAACATTACTAGCTCAATCAATCCTAAATGATGGATTAGACAAAATGAAATTAGGTTCAAATGCTGTTGATGTTAAAAGAGGAATCGACAAAGCAGTAAAAGATGTTGTTACGTATTTAAGAGATCAATCTAAAGAGGTCACTGAAGAGGAGCAACTAAAACAGATTGCTACCATTTCTGCCAATAACGATACTGAGGTAGGAGAATTAATCTATACCGCTATGGATAAAGTTGGACGAGATGGAGTAGTAACTATTGAGGAATCTAAAACAGGCGAAACATATCTTGAAACAGTAGAGGGAATGCAGTTCAACAGAGGATATAAATCTCCTTACTTTGTTACTGATAATAATTCTATGCAAGCAATTCTTCAAGATCCGTTGATACTTATAACAGATAAGAGACTTAATTCTATAAAAGAGTTACTTCCTATCTTAGAAGGTGTTTCTCAACAAAGTAAGTCTCTGGTAGTGATCGCTGATGATATAGACGGAGAGGCACTCTCTACTATGGTAGTTAATAAGATGAGAGGTATCCTACCTGTTGTAGCAATTAAAGCACCAGAGTTTGGAGATAGAAAAAAGGCAATGTTAGAAGACATCGCTATTCTTACTGGAGGCACAGTAGTTTCTTCCGAAAAAGGTATGAGATTAGATAAGTTTGATGCTTCGTGGTTAGGTAAGGCTAATAAGGTTACTGTGGGAAGAGACTTTACTACAATTATCGATGCTAAAGGAGAGGAAGAAAAAATTTCTTCTCGTATAGATGATATCAAAAGTCAAATAGATAATTCTACTTCTCCCTACGAGAAAGAAAAACTTCAAGAGAGACTAGCTGCTTTTGTGGGAGGTGTTGCTATCGTACATGTAGGTGGTCATACTGAAGTAGAGATGAAAGAGAAAAAGGATAGAGTTGATGATGCATTACACGCAACTAGAGCTGCTATTGAAGAAGGTATTTTACCCGGAGGCGGAATCGCACTACTTAATGCTTCAATGCTACTTGCCAGTCAGATTGGTCAACTTGAGAAGGATGAACAAACAGGCTATGACATAATAATCTCAGCTTTAGAACGACCTTTCTATAAAATACTTGAGAATGCCGGATATGAGTATAATGATATTGGGAATATAGAAGAACGTATCAAACAAGAAGGTGATTTCTGGTTTGGGTATAATCCAAGAGAGGAAGATTACTTCAATATGTTTAAAGAAGGTATTATAGACCCAACCAAAGTAACTAGACTAGCTCTTGAAAATGCCGCATCAGTTGCAGGAACGTTATTAATTACGGAAGCAGTAGTTAGTAAAGGTAAAGAGAAAAAAGATACTTCAACCACAGGAGTTGATCCTAACATGCTCTTAGGATGATAACAGTAGAGCATATATTTAACTTAGTAAAAGAAACTCCTAACGATATGGAATTAGGAGCTAAAATTAGAGAACTTTATTTTAAAAACAAAGAAAATGGATAAACAAGAACTATTTGAAGCAATTGCAGAGCAATTTGCTATTTTAAGTGAGAACAATGAAGGATCAACTAAAGCTTCTCAAGCAAGAGCTAGAAAAGCAGCAGGTGAGATCAAGAAATTGATTACTCCATACAAGAAAGCGAACATGGACGCAGTGAAGGGGTAGGGCGTTCCTCTCTCTCACGAAGTGCCCACGCGCATTTTTGACCAACCCTGCCCTTACCGGAGGGGTTTTTTAAAAGAAAGAAGAGGCTAAATAAGCCTCTTTTTTTTTATATTTATACAATATAGGTTATAATATGGAAGAATTTTTTGACGGAGCATTTTACTTAAATCTTGATAAAAATCAAGATAGACGACAACATGCAGAGCAAGAGCTTAGAAAACTAGGACTTGAGCATTTTGTTAAAAGATTTGCTGGATTTGAAGATCATAAGAAAGAGTGGAAGACTGGGCACCTTGCTACATCTCTGGGTTCCAAAGCAGTGGTTAGTTATGCGCGAACCTACGGTTATAAGAATGTGCTTTTTTTTCAAGATGACTTTGAATTCATGCCGGGAGGCCAAGCCTATATTTTAAACGCACTTAAAGCATTAGAGAATATACCTGATTGGGAGATAATTTACTTTGGCGGTTGTATAGAATCTCCTACCGTAGATTATATATCAGATAATTTAGTAAAAGTAGATAAAATGATATGTGTCCATGCCATTGGTATAAACGGTAATACATTTGATAAATGGAATAGTTATATTCCTACTTTAGATAATATAGATGATGAGTTTGTAAGGGATACATTTACAGAGAAATACGCAGTATATCCATTAGCTGTGACTCAGTATAAAGCTAAAAGTCAAGATGGCAATTTTGGACAATTTCCAGAATACGACGAATGGATTAGAAAAAGCTATAATAAAGTTGATATTATCAGAAATAATTCGTATATTTAAATATGAAAGATTATCATGATAATGTTTACTATGAAGACGGATGGAACAATAGGACCGGAGAAATACAGCAAGGGGGAGTTATCCCAACTGGCTCGTCGTCGTATGATACAAAAAGATCATGGTGATAAATCAAAGTATAAACGTAAAGTAAAACACAAAAAAGGTTTCCCTTTTCCTTAAAAAGTGGTGGTGACCCCCAACATCGGTTGGCTAGGGCTAAGTTCATTTAAATAATGAGTTTTTTATACTGACGTACTGCGTGTAATGAAATTCGGCTGTACATTTTTATTAGTAACTGTGTGACTGATCCTTCGAAAAGATCAGGTGAAGCGTTTTAAAGTAAAAACAACAGTCGTCAGTAATTACGGGCGGTTCGTTTAACGGCAAGATGGCTGCATCCGAGGCAGTAGAAAGGGGTTCGACTCCCCTACCGTCCACATCAGTTAAAATAAATAAGTTATGAGTGATTCAATTAAAAAATGGCATGAAATGCAAGAAGATAAAAAAATATTCGAGTCCCCTGATGGAGGTAAAACAGTTACTGAACGTCCTTTTGGGGCTGATGTATCTGAAAGAAAGACTATTGTGCATCCGCAAACTGAGTTAAAAAAAGAAGCTTACAGACTTTTATGTGAGTATGATGAAGAAGTTATTCGTATGGCTATGAAAATTATTGATATAGGCGTTTAATTAGTTGTCTAAATAAATAATTTTTCGTATCTTTACTATATGAATTTACCTTATAAACCTATTCATAGTAAAACTTGGTTAGAAAGATTTCTAAGCAAGAACTACTTTAAGAAAAAATACGACCGTTATATGTGGTGGCGTTCTTATACGTTAAGAAATAAACCTATGATGGATATATCTCCTTTACGTAAACGTATTGAAAATGGTGATTTTGATTTAGGTCCTTATCAATTTGAGATAGAATTAGCTATGCATAAGATAAATGAAAAGTTTCTAGAGCATAAACACGAAGATACCTTTATAGAAGCTACTCAGATTGATAAGGCAAGAATTAAAAGATTACAGGAAGATAGAAATAAAGATGAAAAAGAAAAGTTAGAAAAGTTAAAAAAGGCTTTCGTTATGGAGTTTAATATGACTCCTGAGCAATATGAAAGAGAGTCTAGTAGCCCTAATAAAAGTATTCTAAGTTTTTATGATAAGATGGATAAAAGATTCGGTAAACGAGGTTGGGTAATTAAACCCTCAGCATTACCTAAAGGTTTAGTTTTAGCAGCAGACCGTTGCTATTAGCTATTTATATATGTTAACGTTAATAAAATAAATAAAAATGAAAACAATTCTAATTATTGTACTAGTTTTAGCGGTTATAGCTGGAGCAGTATGGGTGGGTACGAAGTATTTCGGTCTAACCAAAGATGACGACAAGGACGGTATTCCGGACGCAGTCGAAGACAAGGTAGAAGATGCTAAACAAGCAGTTAAAAAAACTACTACTGAAGTCAAAAAAAGAGCACGCAGAGTTAAGCAAGAACTTAAAGACGTGAAAGATGCTGTTAAAAACGTTGCAGACCAAGCTGGGGATGTAGTTGAAGCAGCAAAAGGCGGACCTAGAAAAGGTCGTAAACCAAGAAGAAAAAATAACACTAAAAAATAAATTATGGGAATTATATTCGCAATAGTTGTAGTAGCAGCAGTCGTAGGGATTGTGCTTTACACAAAGAAACAAAAAGCAGCTAAAGAAGCAGCTAAAGCAAAAAGACCAGTAAGAAGAGGCTCTAGTAAAGGAACTACTTCTACAGGAACAGGTACTTCGGGTACAGGCTACTATTCAGGTAAACGATAAAATATGCAACAACAATCAAATGTCGACATATCTCAAACGACTCCAGTTTTATGTGAAAAATGCAATGGGACATACTTTGACCAAGCAATGGTTATCAGAAGAGTCTCAGCCATCCTTACCGGACAAGGAAAACCAGGATTCATTCCGATCCCAGTCTTCAAATGTACAGAATGCGGACACGTCAACAGTGACTTCATCCCAAAGGAAGTTCAATCCCTTGACTGATTCTCATCCGGGACTTCACAATTATGAATAAGAGAGACCTTCGGGTCTCTTTTTTTTTGCTATTTATATAAGCATATGCCTTACAAGTTCGGACAGTTATCTATGTCTAACTAAATTAAAATCACATGAACATTTTGGAAAAAGTTAGCCACTGGGCTAACAAACTAACTGAAGTAGGGGTGTCTATTATCGCTCTTGGTATTGTACTTGAAGTACTTTTTAAAGGAGCTGTAATTCCATTCTGGCCTCAGGTGTCGGTAATCGACAACGTAATGGGTATCTTAGGATCACTCAGTAACGAAGGTCTGTTAGGACTAGTTGGCGCTTTTGTTCTTTATCACATTTTAAAGAAGAAAGCTGTTTAATTTTTAACACTAGATAGAAAGAGGGGGTCATTAGATCCCCTTTTTTTAACTATTTATTTAAAAGACTATAGTGATACTAAGAGAATTATCCTGGAAAGAGTTTGTACATCAACATCATATTCGTAACTTACCGTTAAACGAACAGATGAGAAGGTTCCATTATTACCAGGAAGCACTCTCTGCAGAAATTTATAGTCAAAACAAAGGTAGAAAAGATGTAATTGTATCTCCATCTACACCTGATACGTTTTTTATATTACAAGAAGATACAGATTTTTTACTACAAGAAGACGGTAGTAAGCTTATTTGGGGATTATAATGGCAGATAAAAAGATAACACAACTAACTCAACACACCTCAGTCATCAACAGTGACCTATTAGCTGTTGTTGATGTCACTGCAACTGAGACTAAAAAACTTACAATTGGTACCCTTAGAGACTTTACAAATCAAGGTCTACTATCCTCATCAGCTCAAATAGCTGAAAACATATCAGGTTCGTTTACTTTAGTTTCACAATCATTTGCTTCTACGATTGGTAGCCTTAACTTTAACGACTTAGGGGACGTTAACAACTATACTACTATTCCAGATGGATATCATATAGAATGGAATAATAGTACCGGCGAATGGGAACCTAAACCATCAGGATTCTCTACTGGGGAGTTAAGATTATTTGTTGCAGCAGCAAGAAGTAACACAAACGTATTTTACTTTAACTCACAAACTAGAACATCAGATACATCAGCATCTCCAGCTTCGGATTCTGGTTTCTTATTAACTTCTAATGTTCTAGCAAATATTACAGTACATTTGAGAAGCAGCACTAGTGTTTCCGCAGCTATAGATATTCTTAAAAATGCTGACGGATCAGCTTTCTCATCAGCTACTTCTATAGTAACACCTATCACTCAATCTCTTACTGCAGATACAGTAAGTTCCTATTTATTTACCGGGCTATCTTTAAATAGTTTTGATGCTATCCATATACAGTGTACACCCGGAGGTGCAGGAGATTTTTACGGAATTATAGAGATTACCTAAACACTTTCTATTTATACTAAATAAGTTTTATACAACTGTTTTACAATCGTTTTACAATCGTCTTGTAATTGTTTTTATGGTTGACATAAGCAGTAATTGGTATGAAACTTTTAGTATTTTTATTGAGTTTCTTATTTGGGGTTAGTGTAGTTGCACAAGAGGTTCAAATAGGAACAGTAGAGAATAAAATCGTTATCGGAGACTTAGCCGGTAACAGGAATTTTGCATTCGGTGTAAAGAACGTTCTAGAAGAAGTAGTTCAAGATGCCGGATACGATCTCAATCCAAATTCAACAACAATAATTAACGTAGAGCTGTTATTCTTCGACGTAAAGAAGACTAGCGTTCAAATTGGTATATATGGTAAAAATACTGATACCTATATGCTAGCAGCTCAAGCATACATTATAAAAGATGGAAAGAAAAAAAAGCCCGTCAAAGCAACTGGCGAGGCTAAATCTATATCAACAGCCACACTCATTATAGATGAGGGTGGAAAATTTTCTCAGGCAAACGTTTCAACAGCAATTAAAAAGTTGTGCGAAGACCTAATTGATAAACTTAAACTCTAAAATGAAAAAATTACTTTTTTTACTATTACTCCCTTTGTCTGTCTTAGGACAGAACACCCAAATTGATTTAAAATTGTTCAATCAAGATACAAATGTTATTGTAGATGAACAAAATTCAATAGAAGAAGGAGAAACTCTTCGAATGGAAGTTCATATGGCCGCTGTAGGAACAGCTGATTATGATTCTTTAGTAAATTACAAATACCTCTTCCTAGACATTCAGTACAATCATAATATATTAACACCCGTAACAGATGGATTTGCATTTACTGGTATTGATGCTGTACTTGATGCTGGACCTATAACAGCTAAATATGATTTCCCAAATACCTCTTTTAGTATAATTCAGGGAGATTTGAGAGATAGTCATACTAAATGGAAAAACGGTACCGCTACATATTCAGCTCAAAATGCTAAATGGAGTGTTGTTAGGATTGCAGTACAACTATCTAATAAGTCCCTTCAAGACCTTTTAGATCCTAGTACATATCTTACAGTCAACTCTATTTTTGATATGATGTTTACTATAAAACCAGATAGTAATTTAGATGCAGAACAGGAGTTTAGGTTAACTTTAGCTCATATAGAGGATACAGACGGTGTAATGATTACCAATCCAATATATGCCACAGCAACCGATGGTAGAGAATACTACAGTGTAGAAGAAGCCGTAACATATAATGCAACTTTACATTTTAATTTACCTGAAACATTAGACCCTACTAATTTTAAAGTAACTGTTTCTAATGGTGATACGATGTCAGAGACTAGCACTTCAACTACCTATACTTTAGATGCAAATGCAGATGTAATACTTACTGATGTAACATTAGATCAAGTATATTCTGTATGGAATTTAGAACCAATAGATGCATCATATATCCCAGATGTTCATACAGTAACCGATGCTTATAGGTCATTCCAGTACCTAACAGATGTAGGAATAAATGGTACTGATACAACTTATGATAACTTCGGTTTATTCTCAGCTGACGCTAATCTCAACCAAGCATTCAACTCAGCAGATACATACGGCCTTCTAGCTTATGTTTTAGGATTAGATGTAGCAGGAGAGTTTTGCCTTCCACAACAAAATGATGATGGTACATGGTATCATGGATGCACTGCTACTGTACTATACGAAAACTTTACAATAGCAAAACTAGGTGCTGAATTAGATATAAGAAAAACAGAACCTACAGGTACAAACTACTGGAATGGAGATTTTACTCCAACAGAAAACTTATTAACTTTTGATTTTGCTTTCTGGCATCATGTTGATTTAGACCAATCACATAGTACTACATTCCCAGCTAACATAACAACTTCAGCTATCACAGGTAAGAGTTTTAATGATATGACTATTAACTTCAGTAGTAAACCAGTAGGTGATACTAAACTTGACATGGTAAGTAAAATAGAAGGCGGGTTAGTAAAAGTAGAACTAACTCATAATGGAGAAGATATAGTAGGATTGCAGGCAAGAATAAAATACGATACATCTAAACTTGCGCTTAAAAATGTAGTATTCGATACAGGAAATACGGTAACTAATTTCTCTAAACCATTCGAAGGTGAATTACTATTTGGAGG
>Ga0102963_1000356_pt1 | contig 19754 bp, 16 predicted proteins | sample SalPon2_C_H2O_MG_2_FD_84522 | JGI IMG/M metagenome (GOLD analysis project Ga0102963, IMG submission 84522) | Salt pond water microbial communities from South San Francisco under conditions of wetland restoration - Salt Pond MetaG SF2_C_H2O_MG | ecosystem: Environmental > Aquatic > Non-marine... | reverse complement strand
CCTTGGACATCTTATCTGCTCTCCTGCTCGTTAGTTCAGTTAGGCCATCTTGGCGCGGACTTCATCCGCAACCGCTTGAGGCACTTGTTCGTAATGGTCAAAAGTCATTGAATACTGGGCGCGGCCCTGGCTCATCGAGCGCAAAGTGTTGATATAGCCAAACATATTGGCAAGCGGCACCATCGCATCGATTGCACGCGCGTTGCCGCGCTGATTCATGCCACCAACATTGCCACGACGGCTGTTCAGATCGCCGATGATATCGCCCATATATTCTTCAGGGGTCAAAACCTCGACCTTCATGACCGGCTCAAGCAATTTCGGGCTGGCCTTGTTCATGGCTTCGCGGAAAGCAGCACGGCCTGCAATCTCAAAGGCAAGAACTGACGAATCAACGTCGTGGCTGGCGCCATCAACAAGCTCGGCTTCAAAGTCAATCACAGGGAAACCAGCAATTGTGCCTGAGTCCTTTGCCTGATTGATGCCTTTTTCAACACCCGGGACATATTCTTTTGGAACTGATCCACCAACAACTGAATTGCTGAACTGGAAACCGCCTTCAGCCAAAGGCGCAAACCGGATTTTAACCCGTGCGAACTGACCTGAACCACCAGACTGCTTCTTGTGGGTGTAATCAACTTCAACTTCTTTGGTGATGGTCTCGCGATACGCAACCTGCGGCGCACCAATATTGGCCTCGACCTTAAATTCACGCTTGAGACGATCGACCAAGATATCGAGGTGCAATTCGCCCATACCACGCATGATGGTCTGGCCTGATTCAAAGTCAGTGCTGACCTGGAAAGATGGGTCTTCAGCAGCCAAACGCGCTAGGCCTGCACCCATTTTCTCTTGGTCATTCTTTGTCTTTGGCTCAATCGCGATCTCGATAACCGGATCAGGGAAGGTCATGGTCTCAAGAACAACTGGCTTCAACGGATCACACAAAGTGTTACCTGTCGTGCTGTCCTTCATGCCCGCAAGCGCAACAATGTCGCCGGCAAAGGCTTCTTCGATTTCTTCACGGTTGTTTGAATGCATCATCATCATCCGGCCAACGCGCTCGCGCTTGCCTTTTGTTGAATTCAGCAGGCTATCGCCTTTTTTCAAAACACCTGAATAGATACGAACAAAGGTCAATGAACCAACAAATGGGTCATTCATGATCTTGAAAGCAAGGCCAGAGAACGGCTCGGCATCGTTTGCACGGCGTTCAATGTTGCGTGTTTCAGTTACATCATCGGGGGCAAAGCCTGTGTAGGCAGCAACATCCAATGGACCAGGCAAATAATCGATAACGCCGTTCAACAAAGGCTGAACACCCTTGTTTTTAAAGGCCGATCCACACAGAACCGGAACAAACGACATGTTCAATGTACCTTTGCGGATCAAACGCTGGATTGTTTCGACATTAGGCTCTTCGCCGTCAAGAAACTTTTCCATGACGTCATCGTCTTGCTCGACAATCAGCTCGATCAATTCAGCGCGCATCTCAGCGGCTTTATCAGCAAGCTCTGGGCGGATTTCATTGAGACGCCAAGTTGCGCCCAAATCTTCTGAATCCCAAACCCATTCCTGCATGGTCACAAGATTGATCAGACCGGCAAACTCATTCTCGGCACCGATTGGCAAATGCACTGGCAAAGGCTGTGCGCCGGTACGGTCTTTAATCATGTTGACGCAGTTAAAGAAGTCAGCGCCGATCTTGTCCATCTTGTTGACGAAAACGATCCGCGGCACCTTGTAACGGTCAGCCTGACGCCAAACTGTTTCGGTTTGTGGCTCGACACCGGCATTCGCATCAAGAACGCAAACCGCGCCATCAAGAACCGCCAATGAACGCTCAACCTCAATCGTGAAGTCAACGTGACCCGGTGTGTCGATGATGTTAAAGCGGAATTTTGCAGCATCAGGATCATCACCATGCTCGCCTGATGGGTCAGTACCGTTTTCAGTGCGGAACCAGAAACAGGTTGTCGCAGCAGAGGTGATGGTAATTCCACGCTCTTGCTCTTGCTCCATCCAATCCATGGTGGCATTGCCGTCATGCACTTCACCGATCTTATGTGACCGGCCTGTGTAATAAAGAATCCGTTCGGTCGCAGTGGTTTTACCGGCGTCAATATGCGCCATAATGCCAAAATTGCGGTAACGATCTAAAGTATATTCGCGTGCCATGATCTAGCTCCTACTAACTCAACTACCAGCGGTAATGTGAGAAAGCCCGATTTGCCTCGGCCATTTTATGTGTGTCTTCACGTTTCTTAACCGCGTTTCCGCGATTATTGGCCGCATCCATCAATTCGCCTGACAGGCGGTCAACCATTGTGGTCTCGCCGCGTTTGCGCGAACTGTCGATCAACCAACGAATGGCAAGTGCCTGTGCCCGCTCGGAGCGCACTTCAACCGGCACCTGATAGGTTGCCCCACCAACACGCCGTGAGCGAACTTCAAGATTAGGGCGCACATTTTCAAGCGCGTCGTGAAAGATTTTAACGGGCTCATTGCCTGACTTTTCCTGAATACGGTCAAACGCACCGTAGACAATCTTTTCAGCCACTGAACGCTTGCCATCAAACATCAGGCAAGACATGAATTTTGAAACTACAGCGTCCTTGAACTTCGCATCAGGAAGAACTGGGCGTTTTACTGCTCTATGACGACGTGACATATCTGCCTCTTCTTACTTAGGACGCTTGGCGCCATATTTCGAACGACGCTGGCGACGATCACTGACGCCCTGTGTGTCCAAAGTACCGCGAATGATGTGGTAACGCACACCCGGAAGGTCTTTTACACGACCGCCGCGAATCATCACCACTGAGTGTTCCTGCAAATTATGCCCTTCACCAGGGATATAGCTGGATACTTCAAACCCATTGGTAAGACGCACACGGGCGACCTTACGAAGCGCCGAGTTCGGCTTCTTCGGTGTTGTTGTGTACACTCTGGTGCATACGCCACGCTTTTGTGGACATGCTTCCATAGCCGGAACTTTGGTACGTGCTACCGGACGCTTGCGCCCGTGACGGATCAACTGGTTAATCGTTGGCATTCCTGCCCCTTTTTTCTCGACCTAAACGCACAAAACGTGCAACAGGGCAGTTCTGCTCTAACTTTATATGAGCAGAACACCCATCCTTCTCCGCTGGCGGAGCCTCATTTTCGACACCTAATATTCTGACCTAGCGTCTAGATCGACCACTGTTTTGCAGCAGGGTGATCCACCACCTAAGTCCAAAAGGTTGCCGGATACTATTTTTTGCAGGGCGAACGGTCAAGCGGTTTTTACGCCTTCCCCTCGGTTATCCGCATTTTTTTTCATTCGCCGCCAGATTCACGGTATCTGGCGGCGAATTCTTATATATTTGCCTCAACTTCGGCCGATTCTGCCTCAGATTCGGTCACTTCAAGCGCCGGCGCGGCGGCTGCACGCTGTGCCATGATCGATTTATCACGATCTGCGGCGATCCGGCGAAGCCGATTCATGACCGATCCGGTTCCCGCGGGAATCAGGCGGCCAACAATCACATTTTCCTTCAAACCATCAAGCGTGTCTTCCTTACCGCTTACCGCAGCTTCGGTTAGCACCCTTGTTGTCTCTTGGAATGACGCAGCTGAGATAAAGCTGTTTGTCTGTAATGATGCCTTTGTGATGCCAAGCAGGACTGGATGCGCTGTAGCTGGCCGCAGGCCCTCAGCTTCAAGAGCTGAATTGGCACGGGCAAACTCTTCACGATCAACCTGCTCACCATTCAAGAAGGTGCTATCAGCAGCGTCCTCAACCTCGACCTTCTGCAGCATCTGGCGAACGATCACTTCAATATGCTTGTCGTTGATCTTCACACCCTGCAACCGGTACACATCCTGAATTTCCTTGACCAGATATTCAGCAAGCGCTTCGACGCCAAGAATGCTGAGAATATCATGCGGCACCGGGCTTCCATCTAGAAGCAAGTCACCCTTACGAACGACATCACCTTCATTGACAGCAAGTGGGCGGCCCTTTGGCAGCAGATATTCAACTGCATCAAGATCGCCATTTGTTGGCACGACCCGAATCCGGCGCTTGGCTTTATAGTCATTACCAAACTCGACGCGGCCTTCGCCTTCAGAAATAACGGCGAAATCCTTTGGACGACGTGCTTCAAACAATTCAGCAACGCGCGGAAGACCACCGGTAATGTCACGCGTCTTTGATGATTCGCGCGGGATACGCGCCAAAACATCACCCGCCTGTACCTTGGCACCATTCTCAACTGAAAGAATCGAACCAGCTGACAAGAAGTAACGTGCCTCAAGACCGTTTGTTAGGGTCAACACCTCACCTTTTTCATCACGAAGCGTGATGCGCGGACGAAGATTGGCACCGCCAGCAGCCTGTTTCCAATCTACCACTTCATGGCTGGAAATGCCCGTTGCGTCATCGGTGATTTCACGGACAGATACGCCGTCGGTCAAATCAACAAAATTGGCAACACCATTCATTTCGGTGATGATTGGCATCGTGTATGGATCCCATTCAATCAAAATGGCGCCAGCCGCAACTTCCTGCCCGTCTTTGACCAGCAATTTACCACCATAAGGCAGGCGGAAGCGTGACCGCTCACGCTCTTGCTCATCAAGGATCAGCAATTCAGTATTCCGGCTCATCACAATATTGCTGCCGGTCTTATCGACAACGAGTGAGGCATCTTCCAGCTTCACAACACCGCCGATATTGGCTTCGATATTTGACTGTTCGGCACCACGCTGCGCCGCACCACCAACGTGGAAGGTACGCATCGTCAACTGTGTTCCCGGCTCGCCAATTGACTGGGCGGCAATAACACCAACCGCTTCACCAATATTCACATCGGTACCGCGGGCAAGGTCACGACCATAGCAATTGCCACAAATGCCTTTTTCGGCTTCACACAGCAGTGCCGAGCGGATCAATGCCTGATCGACCCCTGATGACCCGATTGCCTCGGCATGTTCCTCAGTGACCATCTGGCCAGCGGCGACAAGAACATTACCTGTCTTCAAATCAACCAAATCTTCGGCAAGAACGCGGCCCAAGATACGATCATAAAGCGGATCAACAACATCACTGCCATTCATAACAGGGCGGATGGTAAGGCCTTTATTCGTGCCACAATCAACCTCATGAACGATACAATCCTGAGCCACATCAACAAGACGGCGCGTCAGATAACCCGAATTGGCTGTTTTCAGGGCTGTATCGGCAAGACCTTTACGCGCACCATGTGTCGAGTTGAAATATTCCAGAACATTCAGGCCCTCTTTAAAGGACGAAATGATCGGTGTTTCAATAATCTCGCCAGACGGCTTTGCCATCAGACCACGCATACCGGCAAGCTGTTTAATCTGCGCGGCTGAACCACGCGCACCTGAATGCGCCATCATCCAAACCGAGTTGATTGGCTCGCCATCCTTGGTGGTGGAAATGCCCTTCATCATCTCATCGGCAACAAGATCTGAACAACGTGACCAAACATCGACCACCTTGTTATATTTCTCGCCTTGTGTGATCAGACCATCAAGATATTGCTGTTCAAAGGTTTTGACCTCTGTTTCAGCTTCAGAAACGTATTTTTCCTTTAATTCTGGTGTTGTCAGATCGGCAATACCGAATGAAATACCAGCGTCACACGCCTGACCAAAGCCAAGGCTCATCAGACGGTCACAGAAAATCACCGTGTCTTTCTGACCACAATGGCGATAGACATGATCGATCACGTCACTGACCTCTTTTTTGGTCATCAACTTGTTTACCAGCTCAAACGAACAGGCCGGATTGTCAGGCAACAAATCAGCCAGCTGTGCACGACCCGGGGTTGTTTCGATCACCTTCATAACACGCGTTCCATCTTCGCTGTCGCGCGTTGGGACACGGGCTTTTACCTTGGCATGCAGGCTTACCGAGCCATTGCCAAGCGCAAGCAGGATTTCCTGAACATTCGAGAACATCATGCCCTCGCCCTTTTCATTGTCGCGTTCCATCGACATATAATAAAGGCCAAGGATGATATCCTGCGACGGCACAATGATCGGCTTGCCGTTCGCTGGGCTCAAAATATTGTTTGTCGACATCATCAGCACGCGGGCTTCAAGCTGAGCCTCAAGCGACAAAGGCACATGAACCGCCATCTGGTCGCCGTCAAAGTCAGCATTAAACGCGGTACAAACAAGCGGGTGAAGCTGGATTGCCTTGCCTTCGACAAGAACTGGCTCAAACGCCTGAATGCCAAGACGGTGCAAGGTAGGCGCACGGTTCAGCATGACCGGATGTTCACGAATAACTTCTTCTAGAATATCCCAAACTTCAGGACGTTCCTTTTCGACCATGCGTTTGGCCATTTTAACGGTGCTGGCAAGCGAATATAGCTCAAGCTTTGAATAGATAAATGGCTTGAACAGCTCAAGTGCCATTTTCTTTGGCAAACCACACTGGTGCAGCTTTAGCTCGGGGCCAACAACGATAACCGAACGGCCTGAATAATCGACGCGCTTGCCAAGCAGGTTTTGCCGGAAACGACCCTGTTTGCCCTTCAGCATGTCAGACAGTGATTTTAGCGGACGCTTGTTAACACCGCTGATTACCCGGCCACGACGACCATTGTCGAACAGCGCATCAACCGATTCCTGCAACATCCGCTTTTCGTTGCGAACGATAATATCAGGCGCACGAAGCTCGATCAGACGCTTGAGACGGTTATTCCGGTTAATCACGCGGCGATAAAGATCGTTCAGATCAGATGTGGCAAACCGGCCACCATCAAGCGGCACCAATGGGCGCAGCTCGGGCGGAATGACCGGAACAACATCCATGATCATCCACTCAGGACGACAGCCTGATTCACGGAATGCATCAACAAGCTTTAGGCGCTTGACCAGCTTTTTACGCTTGGCTTCAGAACCGGTTTCGGCAAGATCGGTACGAATCTTGACGCGCTCGGCATCGAGATCAAGTTCTTCAAGAATTTTCTTGATCGCCTCGGCACCGATGCTGGCTTCAAAAGCGTCGTCGCCATGCTCGTCCTGCGCATCATAAAATTCTTCTTCCGACAAAAGCTGGCCTTTGACCAGCGATGTCATGCCGGGTTCGATGACCACAAAATTTTCGAAATACAGAACCCGCTCAAGATCCTTTAGCGTCATATCAACAAGCAAACCAATGCGGCTCGGCAATGATTTCAAGAACCAGATATGGGCAACAGGCGCTGCCAATTCGATATGACCCATGCGCTCGCGCCGTACCTTTGACAAGGTCACTTCAACGCCGCATTTCTCGCAGATAATGCCGCGATACTTCATGCGCTTATATTTGCCGCACAAACATTCGTAATCGCGAACAGGGCCAAAGATGCGCGCGCAGAAAAGACCGTCTTTTTCTGGCTTAAAGGTACGATAATTGATGGTTTCAGGCTTTTTAATCTCACCAAATGACCATGAACGGATACGTTCAGGTGCGGCGATTGAGATTCTGATCTTGTCAAAGCTTTGTGGGCCTTGGGACTGCCCGAAAGGGTTCATCAAATCATTCATCTATTTATCTCCCCAACATTAGTTGGTGTCGTGTGAGTCAATTGCGGTTAGGTCAGCCAGACCAGCCCTGATAACAAGGCTGGTCAGATGCCGGTTTAATATTCAGCCTCATGGAGATCCACATTCAAGCCAAGCGAGCGAAGCTCTTTGACAAGAACATTAAAGGATTCCGGAATGCCGGACTCAAAATCATCATCGCCGCGAACGATTGCTTCATAAACCTTGGTACGGCCTGAAACATCATCCGATTTGACAGTAAGCATTTCCTGCAAGGTGTAGGCGGCGCCATAGGCTTCAAGTGCCCAGACTTCCATCTCACCAAAGCGCTGGCCACCGAATTGCGCCTTACCACCAAGCGGCTGCTGGGTAACAAGCGAATAAGGACCAATCGAACGCGCGTGGATCTTGTCATCGACAAGGTGATGCAGCTTCAACATATAGATGTAGCCAACGGTCACCTGACGGTCAAAGACCTCACCAGTACGGCCATCGGTTAACCATTCCTGTCCGGTATGGCTAAGATTTGCCATGCCAAGAAGCGAAATGACATCGGCTTCACGCGCACCGTCAAACACTGGCGTACCCATTGGAACGCCACGCGCCAGAATGCCTGCCTGTTCGATGATCTGGTCATCATCCATAACAGCCAATTCAGCATCATATTGTTCTTTGCTGTAGATATCGGCCAGCATTTTGCGGATTGGCTTGGTGTCGAGATTGGCGCGTGCTGCTTCGGCGGCAGCACCAACCTGTTTGCCAAGGCCGCGCGCGGCCCAGCCAAGATGCGTTTCCAGAATCTGTCCCACATTCATTCGGGATGGCACACCAAGCGGGTTCAACACGATATCAACCGGTGTTCCATCATCGAGATATGGCATATCTTCCATTGGCACGATGCGTGAAATCACACCCTTGTTACCATGACGACCAGCCATTTTATCACCCGGCTGAAGCTTGCGCTTAATCGCCACAAAGACTTTGACCATCTTCATAACGCCAGGCAGCAATTCATCACCGCCCTGCAGCTTGTCTACCTTGTCGGTAAAACGCGCCTGCAATGCCGCAACGGCGGTTTCAAAATTGGCAATCTGTGCTTCGACCAGCTTTTGAACCGCATCATCCTTGACCGCAATCTGCTGCCATTGTGATTTTGGCAATTCGTCAAGAATTTCTTGGCTTAGCTTGGTACCGGCTTTCATGCCTTTTGGTCCGCTTGCAAGGGTTTGCCCCTCGAAAAGCTCGCTCATCCGGCCTTGGAAACCACGCTCTAGAATTGCCCGCTCGTCATCACGGTCTTTTCCAAGACGGTCAATTTCAGCGCGGTCAATGGCCAAGGCGCGTTCGTCTTTTTCAACGCCGCGGCGCGAGAAGACCCGAACCTCAACAATGGTACCCGACCCGCCCGGTGGCAGTTTAAGTGATGTGTCACGGACGTCAGATGCTTTTTCACCAAAAATGGCACGAAGCAGCTTTTCTTCCGGTGTCATTGGTGACTCGCCCTTTGGCGTGACTTTACCAACAAGAATATCACCCGGTCCAACTTCGGCACCGACATAAACAATACCGGCCTCATCCAGATTTTTCAGGGCTTCTTCACCAACATTCGGGATATCACGGGTGATTTCTTCCTGACCAAGCTTGGTATCACGCGCCATGACCTCATATTCCTCAATATGGATCGAGGTAAAGACGTCATCACGAACGATACGCTCAGAAATCAGGATTGAATCCTCAAAATTGTAACCATTCCATGGCATGAAGGCCACCAGCACGTTACGACCAAGCGCCAATTCACCATCTTCGGTTGATGGGCCATCAGCAATGATATCACCGCGACGAACCGTGTCACCCACTTTAACAAGCGGGCGCTGGTTGACCGTTGTGTTCTGGTTTGAACGCTGGAACTTCAGCAGGCTGTAGATATCGACTGGCGAGTCATTGCCTTCGGTATCTTCACTGGCACGAACCACGACGCGCGTTGCATCAACCTGATCAATCACACCGGCGCGGCGGGCAACGATTGTCACGCCTGAATCACGCGCAACACGCGCTTCCATGCCGGTACCAACGATTGGTGCCTCGGCGCGCAAAAGCGGAACTGCCTGACGCTGCATGTTTGACCCCATCAGAGCGCGGTTCGCATCGTCATTCTCAAGGAACGGGATCAAGGCGGCGGCAACTGAAACCAACTGTTTCGGCGACACATCCATCAATTCAATATCGGTTGGACGGGCAAGACCAATGTCGCCTGACCGGCGAACAGGAATCAATTCACCAACAAATTTATTGTCACCATCTAATTCGGCATTCGCCTGCGCGATTGTATAGCGGCCTTCTTCCATTGCCGAAATATAACGCACTTCGGCGGTAACCTTGCCATCAACAACCTTGCGATAAGGTGTTTCGATAAAGCCATAGCGGTTGATCTTGGCAAAGGTAGCCAATGAGTTGATCAAACCAATATTCGGGCCTTCAGGGGTTTCAATCGGGCAGATACGGCCATAATGCGTTGGATGCACATCGCGCACCTCAAAGCCCGCACGTTCACGGGTCAAACCGCCCGGCCCAAGAGCCGAAACGCGACGCTTATGGGTGATTTCAGACAAAGGGTTGGTCTGATCCATAAATTGCGACAATTGTGATGAGCCGAAAAATTCACGAACCGCAGCGGCGGCTGGCTTGGCATTAATCAGATCGGCAGGCATTACCGTGTCAATCTCGACTGATCCCATACGTTCGCGAATAGCCCGCTCCATACGAAGCAAGCCGATGCGATACTGATTTTCCATCAACTCACCAACCGAGCGCACGCGGCGGTTGCCAAGATGGTCAATATCGTCAATGTCGCCCTGACCGTCTTTCAAGCCGACAAGGACTTTCAGAATGGCCATCACATCCTGCTTGCGCAGGACACGAAGATTGTCGTCGGTTTCCATTTCAAGGCGTGAATTCATCTTCACGCGGCCAACCGATGACAAATCATAGCGGTCAGAATTAAAGAACAAGCTCTGGAACAGGCCGTGTGAACTTTCCAATGTTGGCGGCTCACCCGGACGCATGACACGGTAAATATCAACCAGCGCTTCTTCACGGCAGGTATTGCGATCGGCGGCAAGTGTATTGCGAAGATGCGGGCCGTAATTCACATTATCGATGAATAGGATGCTGATTTCTTTGGTACCATTTGCCTCAAACTTGGCCAATAGATCTTCGGTAATCTCGTCACCAGCTTCGGCAAAGACTTCGCCGGTGGTCATGTTAACAACATCTTCAGCGGCAAACCGGCCAAGAAGATCAGAATCGCCAACAAGAACCGCCTTCACACCGGCTTCAGCCAGCTTTTTCAGCGAGCGCGGGGTCATTTTTGCACCAGCGCTGGCAATGACCTTTTTGGTTTTTGCATCAACCAAATCACGGATCAGCTTGCTGCCTTTCAGTGACTCAACATCAAAATCATAGGCCCAGCCGTCACCTTGGCGGCGATAGGTCACTGACTTGTAGAAATGACCAAGAATTTCTTCACGGCTCATGCCAACAATCTTGCCCGGATCAACGGCATCACCGCTTTCTGCACAGCCGTCAAGATAGGCAAGCGATTCATCATCGGGAAGCGCCATCATGAAGGTTGTTGCCGGCAGCTTGCGCTTGCGGTCAATCCGTACATTCAAAATGTCTTTGGCATCAAATTCAAAATCCAGCCAAGACCCGCGATAAGGGATGACGCGCGCGGCAAATAGCAATTTGCCAGATGCGTGGGTTTTGCCACGGTCGTGGTCGAAAAACACGCCCGGCGAACGGTGCATCTGTGAGACGATAACGCGCTCGGTGCCATTAACGATAAAGGTACCGTTCGATGTCATCAAAGGCATATCGCCCATATAGACATCCTGTTCCTTGATATCACGAATCGAGCGTGAACCGGTGTCTTCATTTTCTTCCCAGACAACAAGGCGAAGCGTGACGCGCAGCGGTGACGCATAGGTCAAACCGCGCTGCTGGCATTCTTCAACATCATATTTTGGGGTCTCAAGGTCATAAGAGACAAATTCAAGAATTGACCGTCCGGCAAAATCCTCGATCGGAAAGACCGATTTGAACGTTTCCTGCAAACCAAGGCCAGCACGCTCATGCGCGGCCACATCCATCTGCAAGAAGGTATCGTAGCTGGAACGCTGAACATCAATAAGATTGGGCATTGGGGTCACTTCTTCAAGTTGACCGAAAGTGCGACGTACCCGTTTGCGGCTGTCCAGAGTGCTTACATGCGATGCCATCAGTGATCCCTCGTCAAAATTCCAGCTGCCAGTGACCAAATTTGATAGCCAGCGGCGCTTTTTAAATGGGTTTCGGACCGGTTAAAAAACCGCCGATTATTAAACGACCTTGCACCGGACAGCCGAAACCGCCCGGTGCAAAATATTTTAGACAGCTAAGAAACCAGCTGTGCTGCCAAGTTATTTAACTTCGACAGTTGCGCCAGCTTCTTCAAGCTTTGCTTTGATCTGCTCGGCTTCGTCCTTAGACACGCCTTCTTTAACAGCCTTTGGTGCGCCTTCAACCAGATCTTTGGCTTCTTTCAGGCCAAGACCGGTGATGGTGCGGACTTCTTTAATGACGTTGATCTTTGAAGCGCCTGCAGCCGCCAAGATTACATCAAATTCAGTCTTTTCTTCTGCTGCACCGCCGGCGTCACCACCAGCAGGCATTGCAACAGCCATAGGAGCAGCAGCGGCAGAAACGCCCCACTTCTCTTCTAGCATGGTTGCTAATTCAGCAGCTTCAAGAACTGTTAGGTTAGAAAGGTCTTCTGCGATTTTTGCGATATCAGCCATGATATACTCCATTAAGGCTTGAACTTCTGATTGAGGGCATTATGCCCCTTGCTGCAATTGGTCTTCGCGTGCCTTGATCACACGGGCAACTTTGCCGGCTGGAGCCTGCGTAACCCGAGCAATTTTGGCTGCCGGAGCTTGGATAAGCCCGACAAGCTTGCCACGCAATTCGTCAAGAGAAGGCATTGTGGCCAATGCTTCAACGCCAGCTTTGTCGAGAGTTTTCCCGTCCATGCTGCCGCCAACAATGGTCAGCTTTTTGTTTCCCTTGGCATAATCGACGAGGATTTTGGCAGCTGAAACTGGGTCTTGCGACATACCAACGGCTGTTGGTCCAGTGAACAGGCTGTCAAGATCTTCGAAGCGCGTGCCTTTAAGCGCTAGCTTGGCAATCCGATTTTTGGTTACCTTGAAGCCAGCTTCGGCGTCCCGCATTTTTTTGCGCAGGTCACCGCTTTCCGCAACGGTCATACCAACCTGATGCGCCACAACAATTGTTGATGACTCATTGAAGGCTGATTGCAGCGTTTCGATCAGTTCGGCTTTTTCTGTTCTATTCACCGATCGTCTCCGCTCTCGTTTGGGCAGCGTGGGCCAACCACGATCTGCCTTGTTGCAAAATGGACCGACGAATATCGCCAGTCCGCTGGCCTGCCCATAAGAAGTTCAAGCGGTATAATCCACTCTTGCTCCCCGTCTATTACGGGTGATTAAGTCCTGCCGATGGCAGCACCCCCGTAGTCTTGGACAGGTGCGGGGCATTTGCGGTTTTTGCATTTGCCCCTAATTTTCAGCCACGCCAAAGGCAGCGGCTGAAAAATCTGTGTTTCGGCCTTATTGAGCGGCCGCATCCTCAACGAACACGCCAGCGCTCATTGTTGATGAAATGGTAATCTTTTTCACATACTGGCCTTTAGCACCTGATGGGCGCGCCTTGCGAACCGCATCGATAAAGGCTGTTGCATTCTCAATGATTTTAGCTTCGTCAAAGCTTGCCTTGCCGATACCAGCGTGAACAACACCGGCCTTTTCGGCGCGATACTGAACTTCACCAGCTTTCGCAGCGTTCACCGCCGCAGTCACATCGGCAGTTACTGTTCCCAATTTCGGGTTTGGCATCAAACCGCGTGGGCCAAGCACCTTACCAAGACGACCAACAACACCCATCATGTCAGGCGTTGCAATCACCCGGTCAAAGCCTGACTCGCCATTCTGGATGGCTTCGGCCAGATCTTCAGCACCAACCAGATCAGCACCCGCTGCTTTGGCTTCATCAGCCTTGGCATCTTTGGCGAAAACGGCAACGCGCATGGTCTTGCCAGTGCCATTTGGCATGGCAACAACACCGCGAACCATCTGGTCTGCGTGACGTGGGTCAACGCCGAGATTCATCGCAATTTCGATGGTCTCGTCAAATTTTGCTTTTGCATTGCCTTTTACCAGAGCCACCGCTTCGGCAAGTCCATAGGCCTTGTTCCGGTCGATTGCTGCATAGGCTGCTTTTAAATTTTTGCTGTTTCTTGCCATGTTCTTAGCCCTCCACGACTTCGAGGCCCATGGCACGGGCAGACCCCATAACCATTTGCATTGCGCCTTCGACGTCAACCGCATTCATATCGCCCATCTTCTGATCGGCAATTTCGCGCACCTGCGCCATTGTGACTTTGCCAGCGACCGAACGGCCCGGCTCTTTTGATCCGCTTTTCAGGCCAGCAGCTTTTTTCAAGAAATAGCTAACTGGTGCTGTTTTAGTGACAAAAGAAAACGACTTGTCCTGAAACACGGTGATGACCACCGGTACCGGCATGTTCTTTTCCAGTGAATCTGTTGCGGCGTTAAACGCTTTACAAAATTCCATGATGTTCACACCACGCTGGCCCAATGCTGGTCCGACTGGAGGCGACGGGTTGGCCGCGCCTGCCGGTATATTCAGCTTGATGTAACCTTGGATCTTCTTTGCCATCTTAATGCTTCCCTGACATAGATACCGCCTGCCACCTGCAGGCGTTATGTTCATTTGCCGCCCGAAAGGGACGGCATGTTAAAACTTTATATTTTTTCGACCTGACTATATTCCAGTTCAACCGGCGTTGACCGACCAAAGATCGACACTGCCACCTTCAACCGCGCCTTATCATCATCGGCTTCTTCAACATAGCCATTAAATGATGCAAATGGCCCATCAGCCACCCGCACCTGCTCGCCAATATCAAAGGTGATTGTCGTGCGTGGACGCTCGACCCCTTCGCTAACCTGACGGATCAGACGCTCAGCCTCTTTATCGGTAATCGGAATGGGACGGCCTTTTCCACCAAGGAAACCGGTTACACGCGGCTGGCTTGTCACCATTTGCCACGCTTCGTCACTTAATTCCAATTTCACCAGAATGTAACCCGGGAAAAATTTACGCTCGCCCTCAACGCGGACACCGCGCTTGACTTCGACCACATTCTCGGTCGGAACCATAACGTCTTCTACCTGATCTTCGAGTCCATGCGTGGCAGCTTGCTCACGGATAGACTGTGCGACCTTTTTCTCAGATCCTGAGAAGACATGAAGGACATACCAACGCTTGGCCATTACCATTCTTTCCCGATGCGATTCGCCGAAACGAAACGACAAAAACCCACTTCGTTCCTAACCACCAAGGCCAAGAACAAACTGGACACCATTCGACAAAACCCAATCAACCAACAGAAAAAACAATGCGGCGATCGTTGTCATTATAAACACAGTCAATGTAGCAGTGCCGGTTTCACGCCGAGACGCCCAAGAAATCCGGTTGATTTCCTGACGGACCTGTCTAACAAATTGTGCGGGCGACACTTTAGCCATCGATATCTGCCAATTCAAGTTCTAATTAACCACGACATGGCAATCAACACCCTACGTTTTTCGTGGGTTTTCGATCAGGCTAACGGCCAACATCTATTGAGATCGATACTGGCAATTTTTACCGTGAAAGGCTGGTCGCACATCCTTGGATGAGGGCTTCTATCAAAACCATCGCACGAAGGCAACCATTTATCGTGAATTTGGCGCTAGAAAAGATGACAAGGCAGCACATAGCGCCATGATCAGCAGACCGGTTGCCGTTACGCTAAAATCATCGGCACCACCAAGCGCAATGATTGCGCTTCCCGCAACCCCGCCAAACAGCATCTGCATTGCGCCCAAAAGACCGGTACCCGCACCGCTATTGCGTCCGGCGGCGCGCATGCTGCAAATCATTGCATTCGCAATGACAAGCCCGTTGCAGACACCAAAACAGAAACATAAAAACGACAGCAATAAAGGCGTCAACAAGCCGGTCAAACCCCCAGCCAGCATCAGCATTGGCACCAGCACCGTTAGCAGGCTGCCAAGATAGGCCATGTGGACAACGCCAACGCGCCCAACCAGCAAACCATTGATAAAATTACCAAGAATATAGCCAACCGACGTCATGGCAAAGAACAGGCCATATTCCAGCGGGCCGATTCCCATCCGATCAAATTCATAGGGCATTGCCCCGCCCATCGCGAAAAACATACCCACCGCAAGGCCGCTTGTCAGACCATGAAACATGACACCCGGTGTTTTAAGCAAAGCCAGATAAGCGGCAATCAATGATGCCGGTCGAAACAGCACCGGATCACCACGCCGCGATTCGTCAATAAACAGATAGGACATGACCGCAATTAACAGCGCGCCCATCACCATGATGCCAATACTGCCCCGCCAGCCGATAAATTCGGCAATCACTCCGCCAAAGGCAAATCCAAGCGCTGGCACAATAGCCTGCGCGCTGCTGACAATGGATAATTTGCGCGCCGCCTCACTGCCCTGATAGACATCATTCACGATCACCCGCCCCATCGTCATGCAGGCCGCAGCACCCGCGCCTTGCAAAATCCGAAACCCGATCAGCATATCAATTGTCGTCGATAATAGCGCACCAATGCCGCCAATGATGAAAATCACCGAACCGCCAAGCAAAACCTTTTTGCGGCCAAACCGGTCAGACAGTGACCCGCTGATTAATTGGCTGATCGCAACCGACAGCATAAAGGCACTTAGCACAAGCTGTGCCCGATCGGCCGAGGCTGAAAAATCATCACGCAAAATCGTGATAACGGGTGACAGAATGGCCAGCCCAAGATTGGCGCTCGATGCCGCGAGAATCAGCACCCCAATGGGCGGCACCTTAATGGGCAACACAGCCGATGATGACATAGATACTCCGGGATAGTCTAAAAAAGGTCAGGCCAATAATCGCCAGCATAAAACGGATCAGTCAGAACGGCCAATCAATGTGGCCAATCAATGCGGCCAATCAATGCGGCCAATCAAACCCGCAATTCATCATAGGATACCATCACATGCGACCGATAAGCCTGCCGCTGGCATAGCAGTTCGTAATAGCGCCGCAAATGCGGCAAATCACGCCGCACAACATCAATATCGTAATAACGATACAAACAATAGCCCAAGGCGATATCGGCAAGCGTGAAATCATCACCGGCAAAATAGGTGCTTGTGGCAAGCTTGGCATCAGCTATCGCCAGCATGTCTTCAACCGTTACCAATGCCGCAGCAACAGCGTCATGGTCAATTTCGTCAACCGGCGTGCGAACCAATTTCCAGAATAGCGTCATGATGAAAACATGACCAAAATTCCATTTTGCCCATTCGGCCCATTTATCAATCTGCGCCCGCGCTGCCGCATCTTTCGGCCAGAAAACATCATCACCATATTGGTTGGCAAGATAACGCAATATTGAGGCCGATTCAAAAACCGGCTGACCATCACCATCAATCAAGACCGGCACACGGCCATTGGGATTCATCTGCTTGAACGCATCTGTATCGACCACACCGTACTTGAAACCGGCATCGACCCGCTGATAAGCAAGGTTTAGCTCATCAAGCGTCCAGAGAACCAGTTGAACATTGACCGAGGATTTACGCCCCCAAACGCGGATGTCACCCATGAAACTATTCCTCCGGCATGATGGAATTATACGGCAAGCGCGGCTTTAAAGACGGGCTGTCATATCCGCAAACAACACTTTACCATCTTGGCGACAAGCATCATGAAGATCAAGCCACAGTAAACCCAAATAACACTAGCCCCTAATATATGCCCCACAAAATCTGCCCCCGCAATATGCAAAGTTGTCCCCTTGCCGTAACGGCTCAATGCGCCACTATTAGCCAAAGCTGCAAAACAGCATTTACCAGCGCTATCAAAATGGGCTAGCGTTTGGCATCGAATATCTTTCATCAAAATCATCTATCGCCATGACCATCGGCAAAGGGAACTATTTCACATGAAATCAATTGGGTTTGTTGGGTTGGGCGCAATGGGGTCTGTTATGGCGCCTTTGCCGGTTAAAGCAGGCTTCACCGTCACCGGATTTGATCCGGCGGCACGCCTTGATGACTCATGCGGCGTTGTCATGGCTGCAAATTTGCACGATCTTGCCCGTTGCGACGCCATCGTTTTGATGCTTCCCGATGGCACCGTGGTCACTAAAGTTGCGACCAGCCTTGCCCAAGCCGGTTTTGCCGGTCTGTTGATTGATATGTCATCCAGCCAACCCGACGGCACAATCGCGCTTGGCAAACAGCTTGGCGAAAGCGGTATTCGCCTGATTGACGCGCCGGTTTCAGGTGGACGCAAAAAAGCCGCGCTTGGCACATTGATGGTGATGGCCGGCGGCAGCGCAGCCAATCTGCAAGCTGCTGGCACGCTATTGGCCTGTTTTGGTGCGGTTGCCCATGTCGGGCCACTGGCCGCAGGCCATGCGATGAAGGCATTGAATAATTATGTTTCAGCAGCCGGTTTGCTCGCCAGCATGCAGGCCTTGGCAACGGCAGAATCATTCGGCATTGCGCCTGAAACCTTTACCAAGGTCATTAACGGATCGACCGGCCGCAACAACACAACCGAGGTCAAGTTGGAACCTTTCATCATTTCACGCCGCTATGATTCAGGCTTTTTCCTGCGTTTGATGGCAAAGGATGTCGGTATTGCCAGCGGCTTGATCAAAAATGCCGGATTTGACGCGCCCATCACCGCGGCCTTGAATGAATATCTGGAAAGCGCGGTTGATCATCTTGGGGCTGATGCCGACCATACCGGCCTTTACGAAATGGTCAATCCAGCCAAATCATAAACGCATCACATCTAGCGATAGCCAGCACCCATTGCCTGCAAGGCCTTTTCGCCAAAATCCATCAATTCATATTTCAGCGATATTGACGCCATTTTTGCCGCGGCCGCATCGGGGGTTTTCGGCAAGGGTGGATTCGGCGTAAGGAAACCATAGACAAAGCTTGGGACAAAGCTTGGGACAGCATTCGTTGGCGTGCCAATCATCGCAAGCAATTTGTCGATATGCTTGTTCAATTCGGTATCAATATGTTGAACATCATGAGCTAGGCTTTGCACTGGCGCACCTGCTGATCCTTGCATCTTGGCAAGCTCGGCGCGCAATTCATCAAGATAACGCGGCACATTATGGCGCGAAAACGCCATGCCGGTTCGACGCTCGACAAGTTCCATCGCGGCAAATTCGACACGAAGCTTTCGCACAAAATAATAGTCGCGGCTTTGCCGTGCCTTGGTTCGATTTGTCGCCGCACCAAACCCATTTGACGCTGTTTGTGAATGATCCTCACCGCCGTCTGACCGATTACTGCTGGCGGCGCTACCTGCCCCCGCCCCAGCATTTGAACTAGCACTTGAAGTGCCGCCCGAATTGGCAGATGCGTCATCACCACTGCCGCCGCTTGGCGCGTCAACGGCATCCGCACTTACCGAGGCTGATCCGGCATCACTGCTAAAACCGGGATATTGGGCAAAGGCAAGATCAGGCCGGCCAACCAGAACCGACATGACAACCAGCATAGACAGGCCGCCATAATGCCATGACCGTGAGCGTGAGCGTGACCGTGACCCTGAGCATAACAATGGCCGGCAAGAACCGGCAGCCGCTTGATCAATCACAATGGACGAATGCATCGATTGAGTTTCCTTTTCGTGCAAGCCACATATTTAGCTGGCCGTTAAACAGGTTAACGTCACATATGGCGCGGTGTTTAGGAAAAGAAAAACCCTTCCGACCGGAAAGGCCGAAAGGGTTTTTTATGTGGCAGGAGTGGAGGGGCTCGAACCCCCAGCCCCCGGTTTTGGAGACCGGTGCTCTACCAATTGAGCTACACTCCTAAATGACCGGCAATCCGAAGATTGCCGAGATCATTATTATTTAATAACCGTTGCGACGACGCCGGCACCAACGGTGCGGCCACCTTCGCGGATCGCAAAGCGAAGACCTTCATCCATCGCGATTGGCGCGATCAATGTCACGGTCATGGCAATGTTAT
>Ga0102963_1000353_pt1 | contig 19852 bp, 17 predicted proteins | sample SalPon2_C_H2O_MG_2_FD_84522 | JGI IMG/M metagenome (GOLD analysis project Ga0102963, IMG submission 84522) | Salt pond water microbial communities from South San Francisco under conditions of wetland restoration - Salt Pond MetaG SF2_C_H2O_MG | ecosystem: Environmental > Aquatic > Non-marine... | reverse complement strand
TGGATTTCTTTACCGGGAACAATTGCGGATCCTCAAAATCTCATTCTTTCAACCCAGATTAATAATGAGCTAAGACAGCGGTCGTCGACTGCTTGGGATATCTTCGTCAGCTAAGTGAACAAGACGATACGCTTGAGTTAGTGATACGTACAACTTCCCCCGATAGTCGCGGTATTCCGGATACACGTATCAATTGGGGACGCTCATCAAAGGATGTTGAGATCCGTCTTTCATTCATTCCCAACAAGTCCTTAAGCGAGAGCCAACTTTGCTCACAGTTAATAGCTGAGAGAACACCGACCAGCACATTAATTTCATGGGAGACTAACACTGCGAATATGCTGATACAGATAACTAGGAATCGTTTTCATGAGCCACTAGTCCCAACAGATGGCGTTCATATTTATTCAGGAACTGGCAACGTCTGCGAAAATTTGACTTCGTGTCATACGCTTTCAACTTGGTACAGTATTTATCTTGTAGACCAATTTGGTCATTGAAAATTTTTAAGATCTATTCAGTTGCTTCCCGATGATCCAGCGAAAGCCCGAACATACCAAGCACCCAGTGACGATCAATTTGAAATATTTCCTGCGATTCAATAGCTTTGGTTTGCACAAACTATTGGAGTTTATTTGACGAAATAAACGGTTGGAGAATGATTGAATTATCGCAGCGCAAGGTCTGTGGACAAGCATCAAAGTGACTTTACTACTTCTATACTACAAAGAACTTTTCAGTCATTAATATACTGTTTTTTAAAGAATTTATTTTTGGTCCGGCGCGCTCATAATGCTGGGGTCGCAGGTTCAAGTCCCGCCATAGCCACCACTTTTCTTCAAAAATATTAGATAGATAGAAAATTTCTTCATTGAAATCAGTAGTATAGTAAAAACTATACTACAAATTGGCCATTATTCTTGCTCACTAGAGAATTCATCGACCCTCAAATGAGCTTCTCAAATAGAGTAAATATCCCGGAGCAGCAGGTGTCCATGGCTGCCCCGGGAATTCGGATTATGTGACTTCGTGCTGAGCCATTAATTCGAGCGCCTTCACCATCGCAGAATGATCCCATGCAGCTCCACCATTCGCTCGGCATGCGTTAAATAGCTCTTGTGCTGTCGCCGTGTTTGGAAGACTGACACCAAGCTCGCGCGCGTTTTGTAGCGCCAGGTTCAAATCTTTCTGATGTAACTCAATACGGAACCCTGGATCAAACGTACGCTTCACCATGCGCTCGCCGTGCACCTCAAGAATTTTTGAGGAAGCAAACCCACCCATCAGCGCCTCACGGACTTTGGCTGGATCAGCACCTGCCTTTGATGCAAATACCAATGCCTCAGCGACCGCCTCGATATTGAGTGCGACGATGATTTGATTCGCGACTTTACATGTCTGGCCATCACCATTGCCGCCAACCAATGTGATGTTTTTACCCATCAATTCAAACAGTGGCTTCACTTGATCAAATGCTGATTGGTTTGCTCCGCACATGATCGTCAGCGTAGCTGCTTTCGCCCCAACTTCTCCGCCTGAAACTGGCGCATCAATGTATTCACAACCAAGATCATTAATACGCTTCGCGAAGTCTTTGGTGGCCATCGGTGAGATTGAACTCATATCGACCACAATCTTTCCTTTAGAAAGGCCTTCAGCCACGCCATTCTCACCAAACAGAACCGATTCGACGTGGGGGGTATCCGGAACAATAATGAAAATGACATCTGAATTCTCAGCCACAGCTTTTGGTGTCTCGTGGGCAACACCGCCTTTTGCCGTCATATCTGAAGGGACACCACTTCGCGTATGCAAGTGCATGGTGTGACCACCATCCATCAAATGCTCAGCCATCGGCTTACCCATAATTCCCAATCCGATAAATCCAAGATTACTCATAGTCATACTGTCCTTAAAAAATTACTTAATATCCGCCAGATTCAAACGGCTTCAATGAACCCTGCATGTCAGCAACAATTGCCTGAGATCCTGCAGCCATAATGCGGGCATCAGAAGACACGGTGACGAACCGGAACCCTTTCTCAATACGCGCTTTCGCAGCAGCAGTCGTTCCGTTATGAATCCCAGCCTTGAGTCCGTGCGCTTTTGCGCGTTCCAGAATGTAGTCGATCGCTTCAGCCGCAGGTGGGTCGACATCATCAAACGTTGGCGTGCAACCAAGTGATAACGACAGATCAGATGGGCCGATGTAGATGGCATCGAGACCTTCAACAGACAGAATTGCATCCAAGTTATCGAGTGCTTCTGCTGTTTCAATCATTGCGAATCGAACAATGGTATCGTTCGCATGTGTTGGATAATCCGCGCCACCGTAGATCAGCGCTCGCACTGGACCGAAACTGCGACGTCCCATTGGCGCATAGCTCGTATATTCAACAAACTTCTCGGCATCATCACGCGTATTCACCATCGGGCAAATGACGCCATAAGCACCCATATCAAGCGCCTTCATTATGATTCCAGGCGCGAGCCACGGTACCCGAACAACCGGCACCGTATCGGTTGTACTGATTGCTTGAAGCATCGGGATCAAGTTTGCTTCATCATTTACACCATGCTGTAGGTCCACTGTGAGAGCGTCATACCCCTGATGCGTCATCACTTCTGCTGAAAAGCCATTTGGAACAGCCAACCATCCATTGAGAACCGCTTCGTCACGCGCCCATTTCTCTCGAATCAAATTCGTACGCATTGTTAACTCCTGTTAGAACGCCGGACGAGCAAAGTCCCAGTCTGGCCAATATTTCTTCATTTCGATTTCGTCATCTCGCGATGTGTACCCACAATCCAAATAATTTTGATGGAGACGTTTGAGTTCGGACCGATCAAGGGTGACCCCAAGCCCCGGACCTTCGGGAACAGTTAGCCCGCCATTTTTGAATTCGAAACGACCTTCTGCGACAACATCATCGATTTGCCACGGGTAATGCGTATCGCAGCCGTATGTAAGATTCGGGGTAGCCGCCGCGAGATGTGTCATCGCAGCAAGACTAATTCCTAGGTGCGAATTAGAGTGCATCGAAAGCCCGAGTCCCCATACTCGACAGATCGCTGCAAGCTCCCGACTCTTCTGCAAGCCACCCCAGTAATGATGGTCACTCAAGATCACTCGAAAACCATCTTTGATTGCATTTTCAGGAAGGTGCTTTGGTTGAACCACATACATATTGGTTGCCAATGGAATCTCGGTTTGCGCCTGGACCTGCGCATTGCCGTCGATACCTACAGTCGGATCCTCAAGATACTCAATAAGACTTTCAAGTCTAGGTAAAAGCTTGAGCGTCGTGTCGACGGTCCAACCACCATTCGGGTCGATACGAAGTGGTGAATTTGGGAAAGCGGCCTTCAGTGCCTCCAATCCCGCCAACTCTTCTTCCGGCGTTAGAATTCCGGCTTTTAATTTAATCGCATCAAAGCCACCAAATTCTTTAAACATTTTCGCTTCTTCAACGAGTTGTTCGGGTGTCAGGACTTCGCCCCACACATCCGGACCTGCTTCATGTTGATGGTTGGCAAACTTATAAAACAGATATGCTGAAAATGGGACAGACTCACGAACCTGTCCACCCATTAAGTCGCACACACGTTGGTTAGTGGATTTCCCGTATGCATCCCACATCGCAACTTCAATCGCACCACCAACCCGTAGCACAGTACTACCGGCACCTGTGTTGTAGCCGATTTCCGTATCTTCAATTGATGCAGCAACGCGAGCAAACAAACCGTTAATATCTGTTACATCAAGACCCCGCAACGAATCAGCTGCACGCTCCACACCACCGACTAAGTCCTGCGACCCATAGCTTTCACCAAGACCAATTACCCCACCTTCTGTCTCAACCTCAATAATTGAGCGAAGTGCCCAAGGCTGATGGCAGCCAGCATTATTCAATAATGGAGGGTCATAAAAAGCGATTGGAGTGACTCGTACATCAGCAATCCGTGTATCAAGTTTTGTAGCCATACGTTTCTCTAATTTTGTTGTTATGAAAAATAATCTGGATGAGCGACTTGAAGTTCTTCAAGCGCCCAAGGTGTTGCTGGCAAATGCCTATGAATCGCATCGACAATGCGCGTGTATTTCCGCGAGACAATCGCTTCAAAAATACGTTTGTGGTCATCGATGATTCGGCGACGCTTCCCCTTTAATGGTAGTTGCAACCGTCTTAACCGATCCAAATGAACACTTCGATCAATAATCAGATCATGAAGTAATTCCTGGTCGACGACCTGAAACAACGATCGATGAAATAAGCGGTCCAACTTTAAAAACTCACTCATCTGGTCATCATCATCAACGAGCGCTTCCTGGTGAAAAATTCGCTCCTGAATTGAGGACAACTCAGCCTTAGTCGCTCGATCAGAAACAGTTAGACAAACCTCTATTTCAAGCGCACGTCTTAAGAATTGTGTCTCAGTAATTCGGCGAGGATCGATTGGCGCTATTTCGGTTTTCGATTGCGGAATGACGTTCACGAGCCCAATCTCTTCCAAACGTAAAATAGCCTCTCGAACAGGCGTCTGACTGACTCCAAACGCTTTTGACAATTCCACGCGCGAAATTTGATGGTGAGGTAGCAACTCCATCGACACAATTTGATCTCGCAGTACGCGGAACACGCGATCTGCTGTCGATTCTTTTCTGATGTCAATCGGTGTCATTGCGCTGTAGGGCATTGTTAGTCCTTAATTAACCAGTCACACCGATCGGCCAGGGACAAAACTCTTCCTCACCCACTTCCATCGCTTCACTCTTCGTTTGTTCTCCAGAAGCAATCCGCAAAACAAACTCAAAAATTTCCTGCCCCATCTGATCGAGCGTTTTTGTGCCATCAATAACTGATCCGCAATTGATATCCATATCACCAATCATGCGCTCATACATCGGAGTATTTGAGGCAAGTTTTACTGTTGGAGAAGGGTAGGAACCAAAACAAGAACCGCGTCCCGTAGTGAAGCAAACGATGTTCGCACCACCTGCAATCTGACCTGTCGCACTGACGGGATCGTACCCAGGCGTATCCATGTACACGAAGCCATGCTCTGTGACTGATTCACCATACTTATAGACTTCCATCATGCCGGTCGAACCAGCCTTTTTAGCCCCACCCAAGCTCTTTTCAAGGATATTTGCTAGACCCCCAGAATTATTCCCCGGCGATACCCTTCCATTAATTTGCGTATCCCGGCCCTCACTGTATTCGAGCCACCAACTCATTCGATCAATTAATTTTTGACCAATTTCAGGAGATCGTGCACGAGCCGTCAGTGTTTGTTCGACGCCATAAATCTCAGGAGTTTCTGACAAGATTGCTGTCCCACCATGGCGAACGAGGATATCGACAGCCTTTCCGAGCGCTGGATTTGCAGACAATCCTGACAAACCATCTGATCCACCGCATTGCAGCCCAATCATGATGTGTTCAGCAGAGCACGGTGTTCTGGATGCTAGGTTGGTGACCTGCAGCAGTTCTTTAACTGCCTCGATGCCCGCTTTAACAGCATTTTGCGTGCCGCCCACTTCTTGCATTGTCACTGTTTTTAGGGTCGTACCAGCTTCTAAACCCTGCTCTTGGAAGAAGCTAACCAAATTGTTTCGCTCGCATCCAAGTGACAAAACGAGCGCACCACCAATGTTGGGATGCCGAATGTACCCAGCGAGAGTCCGACGTAACAAATCCATCGGCTCACCCGTCATCTCCATCCCACAGCCTTGCTCATGAACAAACGCCACAACGCCATCGACATTTTCATAGGCTGTTAATCGTTCTTGATCAAAGTGCGCCGAGATCTTCCTCGCCACAGTAGCCGAACAGTTCACAGTGATGAAAATACCGATTATGTTCCGAGTCCCTACTCGCCCATCACCGCGGTCATAACCCATAAACGTCGCACGCTGCTCAGGAGGCAAGATGTCTGTTGGAACGTAATCTTCTGCTAATCGATAATCTTTAGTGATCTTATCGAATGAAATGTTATGACTGTGCAGATAAGTACCAGGCTCGATATCCTCTGACGCGAATCCGATCGTCGTGTTGTACTTGAGAATCGGCTCACCTTTTTTGATAAATCGACTCGCTAGCTTGTGACCCAATGGAACATCTTGTAACGCCTCGATTTGCTCCTCAGAAATTGCTGTTCCTTTAGCGATCTCTACGCGAGCTACGACTACATTATCGTTATCATCTAGACGAATCACGGGCGATATCACTTCATTCTCCACCATCAGTGAATTGCGGGCTCATCCGGTGATGGCCCAAACTCAGTTGTTAAAAAATCAAAGTCACAGCCTTCATCGGCTTGTTGAATGTGTTGCGAGAACATCCAACCATATCCTCGACGATACCTTGGTTCCGGGTTCACCCATTCAGCGCGCCGTGCTTCCAACTCTTCATCAGACACACGCATATTGAGTGAGCGATTAGGCACATTAAGTTCAACCAGATCACCGGTTTTCAGTAACGCTAACGGACCACCTACATAGCTCTCTGGTGACACATGCAAAATACACGCGCCAAATGATGTGCCACTCATTCGCGCATCAGATAAACGCACCATGTCAAAAATTCCGCGTTTGAGCAGAGACTTAGGCATAGGGATCATTCCCCACTCAGGCATTCCTGGCCCGCCTTGCGGTCCGACATTTCGAAGTACAAGCACCGTGTTAGGATCAAGGTCCAAGTCTTCATCATCAATGATTTCGAGCAAGGCTTCATATGAGTCAGCTACTAAAGCTGGGCCAACGTGCTCGTAAAACTTTGGATCACAAGCGGCAGGCTTAATGACGGCACCATTTGGCGCGAGATTACCTTTCAAGACAGCCAGTGAACCTTGATGATAAATCGGATTATCTAATGAGCGGATAATGTCATCATTAAACACCTTGGCCCCTTGAAGACTATCACCGAGGGTCTGACCTGTAACATTCAACGCCGTTAAATCTAGTCTACCTTTCAGCACACTCATTAGCCCAAGGAGTCCACCGGCATAGTAAAAATCTTGCATCAGATACTTTTTTCCAATCGGGCGAATATTCGCCAAAACCGGAGTATCACGACCCACTTCGTCAAGCTCATCGAGAGTTAAATTGACTCCCGCCCGACGAGCCATCGCAAGAAGGTGAATCACTGCATTGGTTGAGCACCCAAGCGCCATTGCGACAATACTGGCGTTCTTAACCGATACATCTGTGAGAATTTCATCCGGGGTTAGATCTTCCCAGACCATATCAACAATGCGGCGCCCAGACAGAGTACACATCCGTTGATGATTTGCGTCAGCAGCCAGAATTGAACTAGCACCAGGTAAGGATACTCCGAGCACATCAGCGATTGCTGTCATGGTGGATGCGGTACCCATCGTCATACAATGGCCGTACGATCTAGCAATGCCTTGTTCAATTCCCTGCCATTGGTCAGTAGTAATCAGTCCAGCACGACGCTGGTCGTAATACTTAAAACCGTCGGTACCTGAGCCAAGTGACTGGCCCTCAAAATGACCGCTCAACATCGGCCCAGCCGGCACGAAAATAAACGGCAACCCCATCGAAACAGCACCCAAGATAAGGCCTGGGGCGGTCTTATCGCACCCCCCCATCAATACCGCACCATCGACTGGATGGCTGCGCAAAAGCTCTTCGGTCTCCATTGCGAGCATGTTGCGATAAAGCATCGTGGTTGGCTTAACGGTAATCTCGCTCAACGACATCGCCGGAAGTTCGACCGGAAAGCCACCAGCTTGAAAAATACCACGCTTAATATGCTCGACGCGCTCTTTGAAGTGGGCATGGCATTGCTGGGTATCTGACCAAGTATTAACAATCGCGATAAATGGCTTGCCTGCCCAATCCTCTTGGTCATAGCCCATCTGCATGATGCGTGATCGATGGTTAAAGCCCCTGTAGTTATCTGGAACCATCCAGCGAGCACTGCGTAATTCAGACGCTTCCTTTTTTAACTTTGAGCGCTTCATCATTAGAAAAACGATTCTGAGTACTGAAACATCAACGTGATGATGATTAGCCCACCCGCTAATCCGACAACATACGGAGTCCAACCATACTTTTCAGTTTCTTGTGGATCTTCTCTTTCAATCATTCCGAGATCTCCTATCAATGCCCTATGGTTTCAGGTAGCCAGAGTGCGATCTGAGGGAACGCTACTACCAAAGCTAATCCAACGATCTGGAGAGCGATGAACGGTAGTACCGCCATAAAAATTTCTTGAAGCGTCACATCTTTTGGCGCTACAGATTTCAACCAGAAACATGCAGGACCGAACGGTGGCGACAAAAAGTAGATCTGAATATTCATCACAAACAATATGCCGAACCATATCTTAGCTTGATCAGGGGTCAGACCCAGTTCTGGTGCTAGCGTAACCACCACAGGTGCAAATACCGGCACAGTAATGAAGATAATGGCGATCCATTCCATGAATGTACCAAGAATAATCAAGATCCCCATCATCAAGAAAATGACTGCCAGCGCAGGTAACCCAAGCCCCATGAACAAAGATTTCATGAAGTCAGCGCCGCCAATTAGGTTATATATCCCGACAAATGAGATCGCGCCAACGACCAACCAAATGATTGTGCCAATGGTCGACATTGATCCAAGTAAGGCAACTTTTAGGAGGTCAAGACGGCGACCAACGCGAATATATGCGATCAATAACGCACCGGCCGCACCCACTGCAGCGGATTCAGTGACCGATGCAACTCCTCCGTAGATGGAGCCCATAACACCGGCGATGAGAATAATACACATCACCACAGCCTGAAGCCGGGCTGGATTCAGCTTCTTTTTCTCTCCCGTGATTGCAGCAACTTCAGCAGCTGTGGGAGCCATGGCTGGATTTAGGTTTACCCGAATCAATACATAAACCGCATAAAAAGTTGCCAGCATCAGACCAGGAAAAGTCCCAGCCATGAACAGGTCACCGATCCCGACCTCTGCCGACAATCCATAAACAATGATCACAATCGAAGGAGGGATAAGAGTCGCGAGCGCGCCTGCAGCGCAAATTAAACCGATGGATAGCTTGCGGTCATAGCCTAATCGGAACAATTGTGGGAGAGCGACGAGTCCAAGCATCACGATCTCGCCACCCATTACGCCCGACATGGCGGCCAAAATCACAGCAACGACTGTCGTCTGAACGGCCACCCCGCCGCGGAAGTTGCCTGCAAATACAGACATTGCATCAAACAAATCTTCAGCTATCCCAGCTCTTTCCAAGATAGATGCCATTAAGACGAAGAACGGTACTGCTACCAGAGTGTAATGTTCGAGCAACCCTGCGACATTAGAAGAGACAAGATAAATACCGCGTGGACCAAAATATCCAAGAGCAATGATGATAGAGACCGTGAGGGTTACGATCCCGAGCGGCATCCCAGTCATCATCAAGGCCACCAAAAGGATAACCATGATCATTGATATCGTTCCGATACTGTAGCTCTTTAGATCTAAGGCATCTTGAATCGCGAGCCCCTCCACAAAACCGCTCACTGCCTGCGATATAGAGGCGAATAATGTTCCATCGCCCAGTGAGAGTGTGATCAAAGTGTTAACCACATAAAGACCCATCAGCATTGAAACCGCATACACAGTTTTTTTGCCTATGGGGGAACTAATCTGACGATGAAGGTTGACCGATAATTGCGCGAGATACAGCGTCGCTCCGATCGTGAGAAGGACTTTCAAAAACGTTGGCATTGGCGAGTTGAATGCTGTCCCTGACTTTTCAATTCTATGAAATGCCTCGACTGCCTCGCTCATCGAATCAACGGTAAGAATAAATATAGCCAACAAGCCTACGATGTTTGAGAAGAGTTCGAGTCTCCATCGCACCGCAGGGCTTGCAGCGTGCGAAAATACGGTTACAGCAATATGGCGCTGACGAAAAGTAATGTAGCCGGCTGACAGCATCCAGCACGTAGCCACCAAAACCATCACGATTTCATAAGCCCACTCAGTTGGCGCGTTGAAAAGGTAGCGCGCGAAGACTTCGTAAAGGGTTGCGAAGATCGCGATCAGATATAGGACTGACGCGGAAATTCCTGTGAAGTGACTCACATGATCAATCGTATTCTGGTGTTGAACTGGTGACGCATTATCGTGCATGGCTGTTACTCAAATGATTGCTAACTAATGAAAAGGCCCGGCCTCATTGGCCGGACCAGCCTGCAAAGGCATTAGTCGGCCTTTAGAAGACCTTTTGCTTTCATGAAGCGCAGATGTGTTTCATACGCTTCTTTCGCTTCAGGTGAAGCAGCAGCAGCTTTTTCCCACGCCTGAACGGCGATAGCACGGAATTTGTCCCGCTCAGCCTGAGGCCAATCGATGATGGTTAAATCACCAGCTGCTTTATCACGAGCAACCAGCTCTTTGTCTTTTGCATCAGTGGCCGCGGTGAGTCCTGCATACATGTCCTGATACCACTGCTCGATCGCCATTTGGTCTTGTTTAGACATCTTATCCCACACCTTCTTGTTCAGAGTGAATTGAAGGACAGGCATTGAGTGGATGCCCGGATACAGAGGATATTTGGCAACTTTATGGAAACCACCAGCGTCGTTGTTTGCATACGCCGAGAAGTCAGCACCGTCCACCACTCCCTTTTCCAACGCGCCGTAGATTTCAGAGCCAGCCATAGAGACAGTTGACGCACCGGCTAACTTGAAGACAGAGGAAGCGAGACCTTCTGGAGCACGTAGCTTGAGACCTTTCAAATCTGCAACACCGTTAATTGGTACCTTAGATACGAATGCTTCGCGGTTGTATGTTCCGCAAGCAACGACTTGAACACCTGGCTGGAACTTATCGAACATCTTCTGAAGAAGCTCTTTCCCGCCGCCATTACGGCAGAATTCTTGAATCTGTTGAGGCGTATCATAACCAGCGATCAAGTCTCCAACCAAAGCGAAAGACTGATCGAGACCTGTAAAATAGCTAGTTGATGTTAAATCACCATCAAGAATTCCGTTTGCCACAGCTTTCGGAGTCTCTTTGTGCGGAACAACAGCCTTAATAGGCAAAAGTTCGAGCTCGTAACGACCACCTGTACGCTTAGAAAATTCCTGAACCCATCCATCGTTCATATAAGCCAATGAAAAGTGGGTGGCGTTCGCACTAGTCTGGATCTTTAGCTTTTGTCCTGCAAATGCAGGTGTAACTGCAATTGCACCGAGTGTTGCGGCAACAACTGCCGCCTTTAATAGATTATTTCCCACCTAATCTCTCCCTTTATTTTTAATGAGTTTTCATGGGTTAGTGTTACCTAAGATGTATGTAATATACTAATATATTAGTACATCACCGGATCGAAAGTGCCATAAAATATTTTGAGCATCAACATTAATTTTGTTGAGACGGCAAATTTGTCTAAGAATTGAGCAACACGAAAACTATGCGATTTCAGCCAGTCCGCAATCTAGGAATACAGCTTGCATCTAAGCAGCGTTTTATCGCACTCCTCTTGATGTGCATGGCTTTAGCGATGGCTGGTGGCGAACGTTCTGCCCTATCAGTTGCAGGCCCTGCATTATCTAAAGATCTCGGGCTAAACGCGATTGAACTTGGTTGGCTATTGTCAGCTTTCGCATGGAGCTATGTTGCAGCACATATTCCTGTCGGCCTCATTGTCGAACACTACGGTACGCGCAGAACCATCGGTCTCGGTATGCTCGCATCCGCCGTCATCAGTCTTATCATGGCCGGCGCAGGACTTCCCTTGCTTGCACATTTCGCGCTCTGGATTATGTTCGCTGCACGAATTCTTTTAGGAGTGGTTCAGGCACCCATTGGATCAAGCTCCGGAATTGTAATGTCTGCATGGTTTCCGAAGACCGAGCGCGGTCTTGCCGGAGCTATCTACAGTGCAATGCCCTTGATTGCGGTCGCTGTTCTCAATCCCGTCTTTGGTTATGTCGCGGATCATCACGGGTGGCAACTCATGTTTGTTACAGTCGCTATCCTTGGCTTTGCCGCAACAATCATCTGGTTCGTTGAGTTTCAATTGCCCATCACAAGTAAACGCCTTCGACTTAGGGAAAAGCTGTATCTCGAGCGCGGAGGAGCCCTCCTATATTCTCAATCAAATCGAAAGAATACGAACTACGTGAAATCCGAGTTATCGGTTTTACAGCAGTTGATCCGAATATTCGGCAATCGAATGATGGGAGGCTTCCTGATTGCGCAGTATACAACGACAGCGATCACCTGGTTCTTCGTCGCCTGGTTTCCAACCTACCTCGTTACAACATTCGGGCTCTCAATATCAGAGGCCGCAAGCGCGTCAGCCATTCCTGCGATCGCTGGTTTCTTGGGCGGAGTCTGTGTCGGATTTGTTTCTGATTATGTTTTGCGGAGAACAGACAACCTGACCTTAGCCCGCAAACTCCCTGTATATCTTGGAATTTCCTTGCCAACGATAGTATTCACTGCAGCGCCATCTGTTGAAAACGAATGGATCATCATAACGCTAATGTCGATCGCTTTTTTTGGCAAGGGCTTCGGCACGATGGGATGGACAATCACATCGGACATCGCACCTGCGAATAAAGTCGGAATGACTGGTAGCGCGATTAACGCAGTCGGCAACATATCAGGAATATTGACGCCGATCGCAATCGGCTATCTAGTGGCGATATTTGGCGATTTTTCTTGGGCTCTCTATTTTATGGCCGCCCATGGCGCAATCGCCCTACTCTGCCATTGGCTCGTGATCGGAGAATTTAAGCGAATGGAGCCAATTTAATAAAAATTCCTGTGTCTCGCTCGAGGCAAACAAAACACCATGCCCGCCGTCAAAACAATGATATTCAGCACATTTAATTCGCTTCGCCATCGCTTCTTGAAATAGCAGTGGTGCTTGCAGATCAAAGTGTCCGGCAATCACGATTGTAGGACAATTGATAGAGGCTAAATGATCCCAAACATCGTGCTTCTGTCGCGCTTTCAGTAATCGCCCATACCCCCCCGAAGCTCCCGAAACCGACAGAAACAGTTGATCGTCTTCAATCCTTTGAAGATGTCGTTCGGAGAATGCTATCGGATCTTCAATTTTCAATGACGTAAGCCTAGAATCTTGTTGGAGTAACATCTGTTCACTGAACGCTGCTTGATCAAGCATTAAGGCAGGCATCAAATCCAATGATGAGCCACCACTACCTCCGGCGGTAGCAGAACTGACAACTAACGCTCGAACTAAGGCTGGTAAATCACAAGCCAAATGCAGTGCTGTCATGCCACCAAACGATTCGCCAATCACAATTGCGCAATCCCAAGATAGCCAATCAAGTAATTTGCGCGCATCGTCACGATAATCAGCCATCGACCAATCCCCGTCAGGCAAAGAACTTCGATGGATGCCTCGCGGTTCATAGGTCACAAACTCATATTCAGCGAGAATTTGAGAGTTGAAGAATGCCTTTTTAATTCGCAAATCAAAGTTTGATCCACCGAGAAACAACACTCGGCCTTTTGGGGTGGTCAATGGTTTTGTATAAACCACGTAGAGCGAGATGCCTTCAAGGTCAACAACACCCCGAAAATAAAATGTATAGCCCTTCTCAACTGGCGCTGTCATTGTATTTCGTTATCCCAAAGATATTCGATACTGAGGAAAATTCATACCAGAACCCTATTCTCCATACTGCCGAGCATCACTACGGGGGGTGCGCCCGGAACTTGGACCATACTGCAAACTGGCAAGAGTCCATTTTTGAGTTTTCAGTGCGCTAGAGATACGCCAATCAAGAATCGCTTGTAGTAGCTCACTCTGTTTTTCTGCATATTTGACATTACCCCAGAGGTTCACTCGCTCCTCAGGATCAGCTCTCAAATCGAAAAGCTGGCCATCCGTTTCCGCAAAATGTACAAGCTTAAATTCATCATCACGCACCATTGTCATAAAGGTTGTGCCATTAAATATTCGATCCCCTGCATGCTCTGAAAACACATATTGACGACGTTCGGGCATGTCTTCCCCAAAATATGGAACGAGGCTTTGTGCTTCCATCCATTCTGGAACTGCAATGCCTGCTAACTCGAGAATTGTGGGGGCAAAATCAAATAATGCAGTCAAGTCCTCCACCACTCGACCTCCAGCAATACGCCCAGGGGACCAGACGATCCCTGGAACGCGAACAGAGTGCTCGTACATACTCCACTTCTGACTCAGCCCATGGTCGTTCAAACTATCGCCATGATCCGACGTAAAAATCACGATGGTATCGTTAAGCACCCCTCTATCCTTAAGTGCGTTTATTAAGCGACCCATCGCCTGATCAATCATGGAAACATTGGCAAAGTAATGCTTCCGCTGCCGCATCAATTGCTCTTCACTCGGGTTCTCTAAATGCACAATGCCATCATGATCAACATCGAGGTGCGACTGCTTGAGTGCCTGAAGTGGGGCAGGCAGAGGACTGTCATCACGAATCGGAGTAGGAATCAGCCTGTCGTCATAAATAGCCAAAGCCTCTGGCGTAGGATCATACGGCGGATGAGGCCCAGGAATCCCTATCTGTAGAAAAAATGGCTCATCAGTGTTACAGGCCTGCAACCAAGTACATGCCAAATTCGATACAAAGTTGTCTGAGTGTAAGTCAACCGGAAGTTCCCACTCAAACGCACCCATTCTCTCAGCGTAGTCAGCTCGCTTGCGATAAGTTAAGCGACTTGGTTTCTCTAAACCACGAATTAACAATGCCTTATCCCACTGATCCATAAAAAATGGGAGCCGTTTGGTTGCTCGGTCTTTGTTTTCGACAACATGACGTTCATGAAAGCCAAAACTATCCTCGAATGGAGAGGTATGCATTTTCCCAACATTGACACAGCGATAGCCAGATTCAGCCAACAGTTGGACCCAACTGAAAGGCCAAGGCTCATCGTTACGGTATACGCCATTGGTGTGAGGATATACGCCTGTAAAAAGGCTTGCCCTAGAAGGTGAGCAGGATGGAGACGTGCAATACATACGAGAAAAGCGCACTCCCTCGCGGGACATCTTATCTAGTACAGGGGTATGCATCCAATGAAACCCACCCTCAGCGATCGTGTCGAATCGCTGCTGATCAGTAATCACAAATACGATATTAGGTCGCTGCACATGCTTGTCCCTCAACATCTCTAATCCTTTAGATTTTTATGATCAACAAATGGCTTCGGTCGCCAAGTTGAATCTACTGGTTATCGAACGACCAGGTGCTTTCACACTTATATTCGACTTAACCACCCTTGATGGCATATCAACACAGAAGATCACTTGTTGTAAAAAACAATTAATCACCAAAAGTGATTAATGTGCTAGTAATGGGCGAGGAGTCATGAGGTTGCAGCGGAGTGGCGTGTGAAGATCATTAAATTAAAGACTTGGAAAGTTCCACCACGATGGCTATTCCTGAAAATTGAAACAGATGAAGGGATTAGCGGCTGGGGTGAGCCCGTCATAGAAGGTCGTGCCACAACCGTCGAAGCGGCAGTTCGAGAGTTAGGTGAGTCAATAGTGGGTCGAGATCCGCGGCGAATCGAAGATATTTGGCAAGTCCTGTATCGCGGGGGATTTTATCGTGGCGGCCCGATTCTTATGTCTGCAATTTCCGGTATCGACCAAGCTTTATGGGATATTAAAGGAAAAGCTCTAGGCGTTCCGATTCATGAACTACTTGGTGGCCCAGTTAGAGATAAGATCAAAGCATATTGCTGGATTGGCGGGGATCGGCCTGAAGATATCGGGCGCCACGCACGAGAGGTGGTTGCAAGCGGATTTAGCGCCTTCAAAATGAACGGCACGTCCGAGTTAGCAATTGTAGATAGCCATAACAAAATAGATGACGCAGTAGCAAGAATTGCCGAAGCAAGGGACGCAGTAGGGCCCAACATCGGAATCGCGATTGACTTTCATGGTCGGGTGCACCGGCCCATGGCGAAAGTACTTTTGAGAGAACTCGCACCATTTAACCCCCTATTCGTGGAAGAACCTATTTTACCAGAGCATTTGTCGTGCTTATCTCAAATTGCCAGCGGCCTGAACTACCCATTGGCAACTGGCGAGCGACTGCATTCACGCTTCGAATTTCGCGACCTACTTGAAGACCGAATGGTCGACATCATCCAGCCAGACATCAGCCATTGCGGGGGTCTTACTGAAGCTCGGAAGATCGCAGTAATGGCCGAAGCATATGATGTTGCATTGGCACCGCACTGCCCACTTGGACCAATAACACTCGCCTCCTCCTTGCATCTCGACTTCCTCTCCCACAATGCGTTCATACAAGAACAGAGCATGGGCATTCACTACAACAAAGAGAATGATGTATTGGACTATCTAGTGGACCCCACACCACTCACTATCACTGACGGGCACCTAGGCCTTTTAGAAAAGCCAGGTCTTGGAATAGAAATTAACGAAGCAGCCGTGGTGGCAGCTGCGAAACGGGGACATAACTGGAAAAATCCACTATGGCGCCATGATGACGGGAGTGTCGCTGAATGGTAAATCATCTACTCGCATTTCAGCGGGGTCTAGATGCGTGTCCATTGATAGCCATCCTACGCGGAATAGACCCGGACAATGTTTTAAAGGTGGCCAACACCCTTATTGAGGCCGGAATAAAAATAATCGAGGTACCGCTCAACTCACCAGAGCCATTCGAGAGTATTTCTCTCCTAATTGAAGCCTACCCAGACGGTATCGTGGTTGGAGCAGGTACTGTATTGACTACATCAGATGCTGAAAAACTCGCTCAGTTGAATGCTGGATTAATAGTGACGCCTAATACAAACCCGCTCGTAATTTCGATTGCAAATGAAGCAGGCATGGCTTCCGTAAGTGGATGCCTAACGCCGACAGAAGCTATAGAAGCTCTATCCGCCGGGACAACGGCGCTCAAAATTTTTCCCGCAAATGCAATGAACAGCGGATATGCAAAAGATATCAAAGCTGTGTTGCCCGGATCACCGCGCTTAATTGCTGTTGGGGGTATCGCACCCGACAATTTAGAAATGTATAAAACAGGAGGATACGATGGATTTGGGGTCGGTAGTTATCTCTACAAGCCAGGTAAATCTGTTGAAGAAATAGCCCAGATAGCGCGGGAGTTTGTGAAGGTCTGCTCCAATACTGACATTGAATGGACAGAGCTCGATAATGAACTCTAAAGCAATCATCGTTGATTGGGGCACTACCGCTTTTAAGGCTTGGCTAGTTGAACTCTCGTCCGGCGAAATCTTGGCATCGACTAGTAACAACATGGGTATGAGCCAATTAGATTCGATCCAATTTAGCGAAGCCCTCGATCAAAGCATTGGCTGCTGGAAAGAGACTCAACCTGAATTAACCGTCTATATGGCCGGAATGGTAGGTGCTGCGGGAGGTTGGTGTCTCGCGCCTCAATTACCTACCCCATTATCTCTACACGATCTCTCAAAAAACCTAATGCAGGTACCCAACCAAAAAAATACTTGGATCATCCCTGGCGCACGCGTACCTGGAAACAATCCAGACATTATGCGAGGAGAGGAGGTCCAGATTTTCGGTGGTTTAAAGCTGTCAGGAAAAGAACAGGCTCTAATGTGCCTCCCAGGCACGCACAGTAAGTGGGCCCAAATTAAAGACCATCAGCTCGTCAATTTTGTCACCTCAATGACGGGTGAAGTTCATCAAGTCATGCTCCAACATTCCGTGCTCGGCAAATCACTCGTTCTCGACCACCAAACAGCGAGCAGCGAGGCATTTGAGGCTGGTCTGGCTGAAGCTGACTGTGAGACTAATGTTTTGCATACAATGTTTTCAGCTAGGACAAAATTACTCGGGGGCAGTCTTGATGAACACCAAGTGTCTGATTATCTATCTGGTATCTTGATTGGGGCTGAAGTACGCTCGATGGAAAAGCGTTTTCCACCGGAATCAAAGCCACTGGTATTAATCAGTGGGATAGCCTTAAAAGCACCTTACACCAAGGCTTTGGAACGTGCAGGATACCGGGTTGAATGGATAGATGCTGGCACTGCCTCTTGCGAGGGTATCCGTGAGATCATAAACATTACTCGTACCTACTAGCCTTACAAATCTAAAAGAAACTACAGAGGCGTATTAAACGTTTGAAAGATAAAAAAATAATTGTCGTTATGGGCGTGACAGGCTGCGGGAAATCCTCTGTAGCTAGAGAATTGGCCAATCAACTTGGCACTGCATTTGTTGACGCTGACGACTATCACCCAAAAACTAATATCGAAAAAATGTCTGACGGTATTCCTTTGACAGATATCGATCGCTGGCCCTGGCTAAATGCAGTCAGTACAGTCTTAAACAAAGAAGTATCGAGCAATCAAATGGCTGTTTCCGCGTGCTCAATGCTGCGCAGAGCGTACAGAGATCACTTGATAGAAAGGACGAATGCGCCGCTAGTATTCGTCTATTTGAGCGGAACACGCGATACCATCGCAGAACGAATGGCTCAGCGAAAAAACCACTTTATGCCAATGACACTTCTGGAAAGCCAGTTTCAAATTCTAGAACCACCAGGCCCTGACGAAAGCGCTATCCAAATTGACATCAAATACTCTATTACCAAGATAACTCAGATTATTCGTGATCAGATCGGCTTTGGCGATTTAGCCAAAACGTGTAATAGGTGAGTAAAAATCCCATAACACTCAATCCACCACAGGCCGATACTCACATAAAAATCGCTCGAGAGCTTCAATGATAGAATCATTCCCAGATCACTCATTCATTTGGTATCTAAGCCTAGCAGTTGCGTTGCTCACCACAGGCGTCATAGCCGGCTTGCTGGCTGGATTGTTAGGTGTTGGAGGCGGAATTGTAATAGTTCCAGTTCTGTACCACGTCTTCACGTTACTTGGTATCGACGAAACTTTAAAAATGCATATAGCTGTTGGCACATCTTTGGCGACCATAGTTCCAACATCGATCGCATCGTCTATCGCACACTATAGAAAAGGCAACATCGATAAAAATCTAGTATCACAATTAATACCAGGAGTGCTCGTCGGAGTAATAGTTGGAACGTATTCCAGTGGCTTAATCAGCAGTGGAACCCTAACCATCATTTTTGCTGTGATAGCTCTGATGGTGGCGGTAAATATGATCCTGGGCTCTAAATCCTTCCAAATAAGTGACCGCCTTCCGCCTAGACCTGGAACTACTCTCATTGCCACATGCATTGGCTCTCTTTCGGCTCTGATGGGAATCGGTGGAGGAACTTTGAGCGTTCCAATTCTCAACGCTTTCAAAGTTCCTATGCACAAAGCAGTTGGCACTGGTGCGGCTCTTGGTATTTTGATTAGCGTTCCCGGTGCAGCGGGTTTCATTTATAACGGCCTCAGCGCAGAAAACCTCCCACCACTCTCAATCGGCTATTTAAACCTTATTGGGTTCGCTTTGATCACTCCGACAACCATGAAAATGGCTCCAATTGGCGCGGAAATTGGACACAAAATTGATCAAAACCTTTTAAAAAGGTTATTTGCAGTATTTCTAGGGCTTACATCGCTAAAAATGTTTTATGCACTCATTTAGATTATAGAGTTAGCAATAAATGCTGAAGACAAGAATATGGAATAAAGAGCACCTTCGTTGCTCCTCATCACCGAGCTACACCCTTCAGCGAAAAAGTAAGAGTTTCCAATCTCAAGTAGCGTTATCCAAACACTGTGTTCAAACACACTGTTTGGTTCTGTCATTGAAATTAGTGAAGCAACTGACTTTACTACTTCTATACTACAAAGCAGCTTTCAGTCATTAATACGCTGTTTTTAATACGATTTATTTTTGGTCCAGCGCACTCATAATGCTGG
>Ga0102963_1000351_pt1 | contig 19938 bp, 28 predicted proteins | sample SalPon2_C_H2O_MG_2_FD_84522 | JGI IMG/M metagenome (GOLD analysis project Ga0102963, IMG submission 84522) | Salt pond water microbial communities from South San Francisco under conditions of wetland restoration - Salt Pond MetaG SF2_C_H2O_MG | ecosystem: Environmental > Aquatic > Non-marine... | reverse complement strand
GATGCCAGTATTGACTTAGAATCAAAAGGATACTATAATAATTACAATGAAGACCAATACCAACACTATGTTGCTAAAAGACGTAATTTAAGAAACAGACTATGAAACTACCAGAAACTTATATCACAGATACTGAAGATCAAATTGTTGCTTGTTGGATACAATCATTTGACAAAGCAACGCCGTCAGGCTTTAAGAGTTTACAAAAAAATATAGATAAAATTCCTGTAAGTGTCAGAGGAATGACCGAACGTAAGGTTATTCATCTATGTGAAAAACAAAAAAGAGATTTTTATTATATTGACACAGGATACATGGGCAACTTAGAAAAAAGAAAAGACTTTCATAGAGTAGTAAAAAATAATGTGCAGAATATGTTTCCACGTTACGACTTGCCCAGTGATAGATTTGAACGTATACCAGCCAACAAAGGCACACCAAGGTTTGATGGTTGGAAAAAACTTGACGGTCCTATTCTTGTTGTAACACCAAGTGCAAAGCCTTGTAACTTTTATGGTATTGACAGAGATAGATGGGTATACGATACTGTAAATGAAATTCAAAAACATACCGATAGAGAAATTATTATTAGAGACAAAGGATTACGCAGAGAAAGGCTTGGCGCCAACAGCGTACCTGCACAATTAATAAGAGATAACATTCATTGTCTTATAACATACAATAGTATTGCCGCAACAGAAGCAATTAGCATAGGTGTTCCGGCTATTGCATTAGCGCCAGGTGCCGCAGATGAACTATGTACTAAAAAAATCAGCGACATTGAAAATCCATATTATCCAGACGAAGAAAAAGTTTATGCTTGGCAAAATTGGTTAGCATATTGTAACTATACTACAGGAGAACTTATTAACGGAACAGCATTAGGAATCATCGAGGAGTTAGAGTTATGTTAACAGTTGCAAGTTATATGAAGGTAATTCCTCCAGGAAATTCGAATCCTGAAAAACCTGCTCTACTAAAGAACTATATCCAAGGGGTTAATGTTGTAGGAGACAAAGGTGTAATTGTAAACACATTTCATCCTATGGATACTGATGTTGCTGTCATCCAAGGGTTTGTTCATGCCAACAGTAAACAAACACCACACCTAAAATTACGCAGATTAATATACGAAAATCAAATGAAAAGAAATAAACGTTGTGTTATTGTTGATAGTAATTTGTTTTTAGCATACGATAAAAATAATAGCAAGACATATCTTCGTTATAGTTTTGACGGTATTTTTGCAAATAGTGGTGAGTATTGTAATAGTGCTCCGCACGTAGACCCTGCACGATGGAATCAGATTAAAAATGATTTAGGAATCGATGTTAAACCTTGGAAAATAAGATCAGACGGTCATATCTTAATTGCTTGCCAACGAGATGGCGGTTGGAGTATGCAAGGACAAAATGTATTACAGTGGTTAGAACGTACGGTTAATATGATTAGGAAAGAAGTTGATTCACCTATTATGGTTCGCTTTCATCCTGGAGACAAACAAAGAGATACATATCCAAAAAAGATTAAACATCTTGATGTTATAGCAAGTCAATCTCCAAGTCTATTTGACGATCTAAAAAATGCAAGAGCATTAGTTGGACATAATAGTAGTCCGAGTGTTATTGCCGCTATTGAAGGTATACCTGTATTTTTAACTGATGCAACACGTAGCCAAGCAAAAGAAATAGCCAACACAAACTTTAGAGATTTACGTAATCCCTTACAATTTGACAGAGGTCCTTGGTTAGAAAAACTGGCAATGTGTCATTGGAAACTTGATGAACTAAGAGACGGAAGTTGTTGGAAACATATGAGGAAGTTTATATGAGAGTACTTGTTGTAACAACATTTCACAAAGGGGGTATGGAAACATATGGTCAACGTTTTATGGATTCGTTTAGTAAAAACGTTGATCCTAAGATAGACTTGCGTGTATATGCAGAAAATTGTGATCCTGTAGTAAATGATCCTCACGATCGTATTGCAGTGTTTAGTGCAGAAACTAACCTTGGTAAGTTACAAGAATTTAAACAAAAATGGAAAGATGTTCCGAAAGCCAACGGTGTATGTCCTCCTGATATAAAAGCAAGACGTCCAAGAGATTGGCATAAACAATTTAAATGGGACGCAATACGTTTTGCAAACAAAGTTTATGCAGTATTTGATGCTTGTAATGAAGATCAATATGATTTAGTAGTATGGATGGATGCAGATACTGTTTGTCACAGTCCAATTAGTTATGAAAAATTTATTAGTTTCTTTCCTGCTAACACATGGTTGAGTTATTTGGGGAGAGGTAACAAATGGCCAGAATGTGGATTTTACGGACTACACATTAACAAACAACCTGCAAAATTATTCTTAGCAGAGTTTGAAAGAGTATACGAACAAGCAGAACAAGGCATATTCAAAATGGAAGAATGGCATGACAGTTATGTGTTTGACGAAGTACTCAAGAAAATTAGAACTACATATCCAGAAATAAATGATTTAAGTGGACATCTTGTAAAAGGTGAAGGCCATCCTTTGATTAATATAGAACTTGGCGCATACTTTGATCATCTGAAAGGTGCTCGAAAAAAAGAAGGTATGAGTAGGAAGAAAGATTTATTTACTGTAAGGCACGAAGAATATTGGAAAGAAGTTAAATGAAGTTTAGTTTGTTTACAGACAATGGCGCACTTAATTCTAAGCCGGTATTTCAAGCATTTGCTACAGGGTGCAGTCAACAAGGACATGAAGTAGTCTATAACTCAATGAATGCAGATGTTGCAGTTATTTGGAGTGTACTATGGCATGGTAGAATGACAGCAAATAAAAAAGTATGGAATGAATTTAAATCAAAAAACAAACCAATTATTGTTTTAGAAGTAGGTGCATTACACAGAAATGTAATGTGGAAGGTTGGAATTAATGGAATCAATGCTGATGCAGTTTTTGGAGAAGAAAAAAACGACAGCAGTAGAGCAGACCAATTAGGATTAAAACTTGAACCTTGGACAGACAATCAAGACGGACATATTTTAATTTGTACACAGCACGACAAGAGTGAACAGTGGAACGGCATGCCAAGTATTAGTAATTGGGTATTAGAAGTAATTGAGCATATTAGATCGCAAACTGACAGACGTATAATTATTAGACCACATCCAAGATGTAAACTATCTGGAGTACAGCACGAATTTCCAAATGTCTTATTACAAAAACCACAGCATATACCAAACACATATGATGATTTTGATTTAGATTTAAACAATACCTATGCCGTAGTGAACTGGTCAAGTAACCCTGCTATACAAGCAGTAATGGCTGGAGTACCTGTTTATGTTAGTAAACATAGTCTAAGTTACGGAGTTGGCAATCCAATATACAGCAATTACAACAAACCTGATAAGCCCCAAAGACAACAATGGCTAAATGATTTGGCATATACTGAATGGAGTGTGCCAGAAATTTCTCAAGGAAAACAACTAAAACGCTTGACTTCTTTCCTATAGTGTAGTATAATACTATTAAATTAAGGAAAAAGTATGACTAACGCTGACTACACTGTTGAAGATTGTCTTGAGTTTCTCACAAATCTAACTCTGCTACCCGGCAAACATTGGAGAGACAAACCATTTAATCTCTTTCCAGAAAATCAAAAAGTTTTATATAGCATTGGATCACAAGTCTATAGAGGAAAGCCTTTGACTGAAAAGCAACACCAACTGGTCAAAAAACTTATGTTAGAATTTTACACAGATCAATTTAATAATGAAGGTATTGATATCACTCAACACGTAGATAGGGTGCGTTGTCCTTATCGTGTTGTTGATAAAAGTTACTGGGTTAGAAAAATTAAAAAGCAAGATAAAGAATACATTTCAATTAGATTTCCTTTTAGTAACAGTGTTATTGAACACATTAACGATTTGAAAAAAGATACAGACAGTGATTACTTTTATGACAAACATATTCATAATTTTCTATGGAGTGAAATAAATGTTTACAAAGTAATGAACATTGCAAATAAATTTAAAGAATACTTTGAAGTAGATGATGAAGTTCAGGAATATTACAACACACTTGTACAGTTTGATCTTGATCAATATGATATTATTCCAAGTGTCAAACACAATAAATTTGTTAATGTGCCAGACGATCTAAGACAGTATTTAGAAAAGAAATTTCCAAATATTGAAAATAGTATTGTAAGTATTTGGGACAAAAGACGTTTATACGGATTACATCATTTTGACCCTATGGTTAACATTAATGAGTATAGTACACTTTCTCAAAAAATTCTTAACCGTGAAAACAGTAACTTGGTAATTAGATCAGATGTTTGGTCTATCAATCAAGTGCTTAGTTCGTTATACGAAATTGAAAGATTTCCAATCATTGTTGGTCTTGATGGTGACAATAATCCTTTAGATGACCTTTCGATAGTTTATAATGCAACAAAGGGGTTTATTGATAATAGAAATATTTCTGTTATGTTTAGATTGGACAACAAAACCAATAAGGAATTTAACCAATTCATCCAGACCAAGGGATTAAATAATAGTGTAGATGATAACACACAGATTGTTATTGTAAACAGAAAGAAAATAACTAAACCTATCCTAAGATCTAATTGGAAGCCGGTATGTATGTTAACATTTGGTCAAAGCAGAGGTTATGGCACTATTTTTTCAACATACATAGAACAATTCGATCTTAAAGTTTATTACACCAAAGAAGATAGCATTATTTCACAATATACTAAAAGAGATAAAGATTATGTTACAGGAGTTACTACATTATGATTTGTAAAATTGTAATACACGACGAAGTAAATTTAAAAGTTGAAGGACTTTCTGTTGACGTTCGTAGAAAGATTGCAAATGCATTGAAATTTCAAGTTCCTTATGCAAGATACTTACCGCAATATAAACTTGGTCGCTGGGACGGGACTGTAGGATTTTTTGGGTTAGGCGGTAGCGGTTATATTAATCATCTTGATGTTATACTTCAAGTGTTACACGAACAAGGAGTTGAAGTTGGTGATATTGAAGACCACAGACAAAAACATAATTTAAAATTTAGTAAGATAGATAAAAATTATTTTGCGGCACGTAGTTGGCCTAAAGGACATCCAGCAGAAGGCGAGCCTATTATACTGCGTGACTATCAAGTTGACACTGTAAACAATTTCCTTGATAATCCACAAGCACTACAAGAAGTTGCTACCGGTGCAGGTAAAACTATCATTACAGCCGTTTTGTCTCATGTAACAGAAAAATTAGGCAGAACGCTTGTTGTTGTACCGAACAAATCACTTGTGACCCAGACTGAAGAAGATTATGTAAATTGTGGATTAGATGTGGGTGTGTACTTTGGTGATAGAAAAGAATTAGGAAGAACTCATACTATTTGTACATGGCAATCGTTGAATATACTTGATAAAAAAAGCAAAAACTATGAAGACACTCTTACACTTGCAGAGTTCTTAGATGATGTTCAAACTGTCATTATTGATGAAGTACACCAAGCCAAAGCAGATGTACTAAAAAGATTGCTAACACAAAATTTAAAAAATGCTCCTATACGCTGGGGATTGACTGGAACTATTCCTAAAGAACAATTTGAATTTCAAAGTATCCTCGCAAGTATTGGACCAGTGATAGGACAAATTAGTGCAAAGGAATTACAAGATAAAGGGGTACTATCAAGTTGTCATGTTAATATTGTACAACTAATGGATACAGCAGAACACAGGGATTACCAAAGTGAATTAAAGTATCTGGTTACTGATTCTAACAGGGTCGGATACATTGGAAAATTAGCAAACACTATTTCTCAAAGTGGAAATACACTAATACTTGTTGATAGGATTTCAGCAGGTGAACAACTTCTTGAATTAATTCCAGGCGCTGTTTTCATTAAAGGAGATGTAAAACTTGTTGACCGGAAAGAAGCATACGACGAAATTAAAGAAGGAACAAATAAGGTTATTATTGCAACTTACGGTGTTGCCGCAGTTGGTATTAACATTCCTCGAATTTTTAATTTAGTTTTATTAGAACCAGGCAAATCATTTGTAAGAGTGATACAATCAATAGGCAGAGGCATTAGAAAGGCAAAAGACAAGGACTTTGTACAAATTTGGGACTTAACAAGTACTTGCAAATATGCAAAAAGACACTTAACACAGCGTAAGAAATTTTACAAAGAAGCAGAATATCCATTTACTTTAGAAAAAGTAGATTGGCAATCATAAAGGATAATAATGAATATATTAACATTAGATAACAAAGCCTTTTCTCTAAACAATTTGCCTGAACAAATTGAGGAAGACATTAGATTCAGTGTGCTGGACAATTCGGATCCAAGCAATCCTGATTTCTTTTTTATTCCCTTAATTTTCTTAGAAAGTTTTAGTTCACCGGCAATAGTATTAGAAATAGGTGGTAAAGAAATTAGTGTGCCATTAGACTGGCATATTGCAGTAGGATGTAGTGAAAGTGGAAATGATTTAGAAATACTTCCGCTAACATCGATTAACGATAGAGGATTTGAAGCATTTGTTTTTAATCCGTTAAAAAGTTATAAACCAGACTTTGCAGACTTAAAAGTAATTAACTTTTATAATGATGTAAAATGGCATGTCCCTAAAACTAAAAACGGACAGTTATTAAGCGTTCCTATTACAGAAGGTGAAAATCCATTGTGTGCATTCTTTATCAAAGATATTAGCAGACAGATTGAAACAATTGATTACGGAGAACTTTTTTGACCAAAAAACTTTTTACAGACCATTATGTAAATCAATTGTACAAACTCCATCATGTTAAAAAAAGTTTTGGAACAGCAGGCAAGTACAAAGGGTTGACTGAGTGGTTTGAAAAATATCAATTTAAATCGTGTTTAGATTACGGATGTGGTAAAGCCAGTCTTATGTTCAACTTGAAAGAACAGTTTCCTACATGTGACTTTACAGGGTATGATCCAGGAATAGTTGCATTTCAAGAAATGCCACAGGGTAAGTTTGAAGGCCTAATCTGTACAGATGTTCTTGAACACATTGAACCAAACTTTTTAAACAATGTTTTGAATCATATTGAAAGTTTGTTTACTCGTAATGCGTTTCTTGTAATTGATACTGTTCCTGCAAGAAAATTTTTACAAGATGGTAGAAATGCACATTTGATCATTGAAAACCAAGAATGGTGGACAAAAAAGATTACAGAACAGATGCCACATTGTAGTATTGTTAAAAACGTGTATAATGAGAAAAAGAAGAAAATTATAATGGAGTTAACAAAATGAAACCTGTTTTGATTTCGCCAAATCTTGTGTATGTAGATCATTGTCCTTTAGATTTAGGACCACTTGCAGAACGTAGTGCAAAACTATTAGACAAGATTGTTGATACAGGAGAAGTAGAAAAAGACGGAGGTATAACAAGTACAGGACATCTTGATGCTCCTCATCTTTGGCCAGAAATGTTGATATTAAAGAAGTGGTTCGATTCAAGAGCAGACCAAGTTTTAAAAGCATGGGACTTAAACTTTAATACATTTGGTGTATCTAAAAGTTGGGTGAACAGTCATTACGAAGGTGCATGGACAGATGCACACGATCATGGCAACTCACATTTAGTGTGTAGTGTATATTTGAAACAGCCAGAAAACGGTGGTAACTTAGAGTTTGAAAATAGAGATAGAACACTATTTGCAGGGTATCCACGTTTCCCTCAAAACAAAAGTAGACTACATAATTATTATACAGAAGTAGAAGTAAAACAAGGAGATGTTGTTTTCTTCCCGGGTTGGTTAAGTCATAGGAGTCAACCAAACAACTCTTTAGAACGTAGGATTGTAATGGGAATGAACTGGCATTGTTCTTTAGAACGTGCACCACAAATAGACAACAGCCATATTGAGAAAAATGTTTAGTATTTGGAAAAAACCTTCAACAATAACTTTAGATTGTTTTACTGATCAGCGAGTGATACATGATGCATACGAACCTGTACTTGCTAAAGACTGGATGCCTGATTGGTGGAAAAAGATGCCTGCTACAAGAAAATTCGACAGTCATTCTTATCAAGGTTTAGATAATGCTACACTAAAACGTTGCCCACACGTAAATCAATTGCTAACAACAGGTGTAATATTCCCAGCATGGATGCAATTAAAAGTAAAAACTTTTGATACAACAGAACATGCAATGGTACAAACTTATCCAGAAAACTCACCTATTATCCCTCATGATCCGCAAGACTATGCACATCACAAACCAAATATGTGGCATGGCAAGGTTATGAGTCCTTGGCAAATACAAGATAAGAGCGGTATTGACTGGATGTGGACAAGTCCGCAATGGCATCAAGAAGATCCTTTGAAATATTGGACTGTGCCAGCAATCAGTGAGTTCAAATATCAACACGCAACAATCGTTAATCTAATGATTCCATTTAATACAGAACTTACAATTGAACCAGGTGATCCTTGGTTGCATCTTGTGCCATTAACTGATAAACGTGTAAAACTAAACTGCCATCTGGTTACTACACAAGAACTTAGTAAATTGAATAGTTTAATGATGGGTGTTGGCAGTTACGCTAAGTTTATAAAACGTATGAAAAGAAAAGGCAAATGAAAATATACGAATCACCAGATGGAGGTAAAACCGTTTTCGAACGCGATACTAAAACTGGTGACCGTATTTGTATTGAAAAGCCAGACTATCCAGACTGGCATTTAGATGAATTGGAAATATCTGAAATAGTAGATTATGCAAATGAAGGAAATAAGTCTTTACAAATACAATTAAAGAAGTTAAAATTAATGTATAATCTTATAAAAGAAAGTAATTGGTAATGAGAGATCCTAATAGAATTTTTGAAATCGAAAAACCCTTTCCAGAATGGATGGTACAGTATATCGAAGATCAAACCAAAGATGTTAATTGGCAGTTTGTAAATGTACCAGAAGAAGATGAGGACGGATTAAATTACAGAACACCGGCATTGTTCACAAACGTAATGTTCTGTACACAAAGCAATATACTCGATGATCACAAAGAACTGACCAAATTATTGCACACTGCACTAACTCGCGAGGTTATCCCTAATACAATAACAGATGCACACATCAATCAAGTTACGAGAACACGACTTAATGGAACTGTACAGGGTGTGTATTATGGACCGCACAATGATGTACGAAACGGACAACCTGGACTTTGGACATTTGTATATTATGTAAATGATGCAGATGGTGATACAATATTCTTTTCAGATGAAGGAAAAACTGAAATGAAAAGAACAAAATATAAAAAAGGAAATGCAATTTTATTTCCTGCACATTATTGGCACACTATGGACGTGACTTCTGTTCCATTACGTGTTAGTATAGGAATGACATATAGTATAGAGACAAAACTAAATGAAGAATAAATTACCTTTAAAAGATATACTTGCCGCAATTGATATGGGTGCAAAAAATGTTTGGGATGAACTTTCTGATGATGAACGTAAACAAGTAAGTTTTTATTTGCTTAATAGATATTGCAGTGTAGTAAAAGGTAAGCGTGAAGCACAAGAACTTGCAGTATTTAAAACAAATGAATATTACAATAAAAACTATTTTACTATTGCAAAGCATCAAAAACTATTATGGCAACTTCTTTGTATGACGTCAAACGCCGAAAAGAAAATACAATATCACGAATGGATTGGATACAAAAAGAAGAAAGGCGCAACAAATAAAACTGGAAAAGAACTTGAAAAGATTTTTCCTAATATGAAAGAAGATGAAATTCAGATGCTTGTAGACTTAAACAAAAAGAAAGACGTAGAAAAATTTATAGAGGACTATCATGGCGGCAATTAAAGGCAACAGGTTATTTACATTTGGTTGTAGCCTAACAAGATACCACTGGCCTACATGGGCAGATATCTTAGGACAAAGTTATCACGAGTTTTATAACTGGGCAAATAGAGGCGCAGGTAACAGACAAATTTTTGAAAGATTTTCCGAAGCAGTTGCTACACAAGAATTTACAAGCAACGATACTATTATAATTCAATGGACTGACATACATAGATTTGATCAACATTTGTGGGATCCACAGTTACCTGAAAGTTGGTATCCAGGGGGTAATATCTTTGCAGAAACAGGTGCTGACCCATTAAAAGCATTTGTTATCAATAAAATATGGAATGAACAAAGTTTCGAACTCCATTCGTTAAATTTTATTCATGCAGGAGTAGCATTAGCAAGAACTACAAAAAGTAAAATTATTATGACCTTTGGCACAGACCTTCGTCCCGAAGTAGCAAAATATAACGGATACAACAAACTCTTTATGAATAACTATTGGGTTGAGCAAGATTTATATAGTTGGTGTGTAAAGAATTACGATCACAGATTAAGTTTTGTAGGGGCAAGATTAGGAGACTTAGATGAGGAACCTACTATAGATTATCATCCTACTCCGTTGATGTACTATCACTGGCTTAAAGAAAGAATAAGTCCTAAGGTGGGTTTGCAGATAGACAAAAAATTTACAGATAAAATGCAGAAAGCATTAGAACAAACAAAGCACTATAATGAGATTGGCAATGCAATTAGAAACGCAGGATACGATCCTAACAAATATTACGTTAGGGGCTACTAAGGTGGATAAGCAATTTGAATGTCCATATTGCAAAACAAGTTACTCAAGAGAAAAAACTCTTGCAGTGCATATGTGTGAACAAAAACGTAGAGCATTACAAAAAAATGAGAAACACGTGCAACTTGGTTATTATGCATTTACACGATTTTATGAACTGTGTCAAAATGTAAAAAAACAAAAAACATATGAGGAATTTTGTAGAAGCACCTACTACAATGCGTTTGTTAAGTTTGGTAGTTTTGTAAGCAATGTGCGTCCATTATATCCTGAGAAGTATGTTGACTATGTAGTAACATCAGGAGTAAAACTTGATCACTGGTGTAGAGAAGAACTGTATGAAAAATATGCACTTGAACTAATCAAAAAAGAAGGTGTTGAAACAGCAGTCGAGCGTTCTATTAAAACTATGATGGAATGGGCAGACGAACAAGAAGCACCGTGGAATGATTATTTTAGATATGCAAGTTTGAATCGTGTAACTCAGCATCTTAGGGATGGAAAAATCAGTGCATGGCTTGTACTAAATTGTAAGAGTGGCAAAGACATGATGGCTAAGTTTAGCGACGAACAATTAGAAATTGTTTATCAAGTAATGAATCCTCAACACTGGGCATTACGTTTCAGACGCAGTCCTGTTGATGTAGAACTGGTAAAAGAGATTGCTCAAAAAGCAAACTTATGATTGACTTAAATCAAAATATAAAGTATACTAATAACTATGTCAGAATTTAGAATAGTATCAAATCACATGGGTCCAGATGGTGAAAGTATAGATAGACTATACGGATCTCCAGCAAGTGGCGGAACAATGAGATTGATGAATAGAGATTATACAGAATACAAAGGTACTATTCATAGACGTGCAATTACTTGCAAAGGCACAGATAGTTTAAAATTTAGAAGTCATGTTTATGTAACAGACGACAACAGGTGGTTTGATAGAAGCGGATTACCAATTGAAAAACCTAATAACTTACTAAGCGAAAAAGATAATGCCTGATATTGATATAGACTTTGCAGATAGAGAAATTATTCTTAATCAAGTTAAACATAGAATAGCAAAACTTCCTACAGGTAAAAAGCATAACACAGGAGTGTATGTAACTGAATGTCCTCACAATCCGGTTGACAACTTATCTACAATAGACTATGAAACAGCAGAAGATAGAGGATATTTTAAACTTGATTTTCTAAATGTTTCGATATATAAAGATATACAAGACGAAGCACATCTTGTATCACTCATGCAAAAGGAACCATTATGGGACTTACTCACTCACAAAGAATTCAGCGACAAACTATTTCACGTAGGAGAACACAGTACTATTCTTCAAAAGATGAAGCCACAGAGCATAGAACAACTTGCCGCGGTGTTGGCAATAATACGTCCAGCGAAGAGATCACTACTTGGACAGTCGTGGGATACGGTGATGAAAGAAGTGTGGACGAAACCGACGAACGGTGAATACTACTTCAAGAAAGCACATGCTGTTGCATACGCACATGCAATAGTTGTTCAGATGAATTTAATTTGTGAGCAAGTTACTTAGGTTTTTTAATCAATTGTACCGAACGTCTTTTTACACGCTTAATTGATAGATTTTTTAAATTAACAGTTGGACCGTGAATTACATTAACATCTTTACTGTTCATATTGACCAAACAATATCTAAACGGTTCCATCTCATGGCGTAGAAAGATATTAATCGGTATCATTCGATTAGATTCCCACCACCATACATCGCCTAATTCTAAAAAGCGATCTCTATGTTCATCATTAATTAATTCGCTTAAACTATACATAGTGGTTATAAAATTGTCTTGATTATTCACAATCCCGACGTATTCTTGACCACCGTAGGTTACTACGCTTAAAAACGGAAATTTTTCTTCTATGTCTTTTCTTAGCATGTTTCTCTTTAATAAATATGTGTAAGGAATAAATTATGCAACTTACACCCAGATATTTAGTCAATGACAAAACCAATCTTGTAGCAGATTTGGCTACGGGTAAAACAACGGAGTATAGACCAGTGTACGCAAAAAATTTAAAAGTTTATCGAGGAATAGATAATACATTAACATTTGAAATTAAAAACAATGATCAGAAACCTATTAGTATATTAAACACATATACACCTAAATTTGTAGCGTACGACGAGTTCAATACACAAGTCTTATCTAAGTCTGGTACAATTATCGAAACAGCAACCCCGAACTATAAAGGACAATTTACTGTCAATATTACTGAAACAGAACTATTAGACATCAACGATCAATATCTAAAATATGCAATCTATCTTATTAAAGATAGTGATAACAGTAATGTAATAACATATGCAAATGCACACTTTGAAATGTCTGGCACTATTGAAGTAAGCAGTCAAGCATTTCCAGGTCCTAAAGAAAGTTACCAAGTCCAGACATTTACAGAAACAGAGCCAGACGTATACGTAAGTGAAAAGGTAGAAGCAAATCCTGCATTGAATGGTAATACTGCATTACATACTGTTGCAGTTTACTCGACAGATTTTACTGGAACAGTAACTATACAAGGTTCACTCGAAAATCAAAATCCAACAAATTGGGTAGATATTACATCAGCAAACTACAGCAGTCCTACCACTCCAGAATATTTGAACTTTAATGGTGTGTTTAGTTTTATTCGAACACAATATACCAAAACATCTGGAACAATTGATAAAGTTCTTATCCGAAATTAGTTGACTTTATAGTACGTTGACGCTATAATAATAGTATGAGCATCGTACAAGAAACACTTACACTACACTTGCCTTCGAAACGTAAAACTACTCCCAGTGGGTGGACAAGTTTCAATGCGCCTTGTTGTGTACACAACGGTGACTCGGCAGATAAAAGACAAAGAGGTGGACTAATATCGAACGGTGACGGCGGCATAAGTTATCATTGTTTCAACTGTGGTTTCAAAGCAAGTTGGCAACCTGGTAGACAACTAAGTTACAAAATGCGTAAACTGTTTGAATGGTTAGGCACGCCTGATGATGTTATTAGTAAGTTATCTTTACAATGTTTACAGATTGCTGAAGTAGGCAATTCAAATGTTAAAATTGAACTTCCAAAGTTTGAAACAAAAGATTTACCTGAAGGTGCAAGAAGACTGGATCAGTGGGATGACTGGCAGTCACTTGAGCCAACAGGCATAGACAATAATCTTGTTAAAGTATATGAATATCTTAAATCGAGACATTTGTACTTAGATGACTATCCTTTTCATTGGACTCCTGAACTCGGTTATCGAGATAGAATTATTATTCCTTTTTATTATAAAGGTGAAGTAGTAGGATTTACTGCCCGTAAAATACGAGATGGTAATCCTAAGTATCTAAGCGATCAACAACCTGGTTATGTATTCAATCTCGATGCTCAAAACTATGAAAGAATATATACCGTTATAGTTGAAGGTCCGTTTGATGCTATTGCTGTTGAAGGCGTAGCATTGCTTGGAAGTGAGATCAAAGATCAACAGGCGATGCTACTCAACAGTCTAAATACTACAAAGGTAATTGTTCCTGATAGAGATGAAGCAGGAAGTAAGTTAGTCGAACAAGCAATAGAACTTGGTTGGTCGGTGAGTATGCCAGAATGGCATCAAGATATAAAAGATGTTAACGACGCAGTACAAAAATATGGTAAACTTTATACACTGCATTCAATTATTACGTCAAGCGAAAGTAACGAATTAAAAATTAGATTAAGGAGTAAAAAATGGTTTGGTTAAAAACTTTATGGCTTAAGATTACAAAGCCATATACAGAATGGAAGGAAAAGAGACGTTTGGAAAAACGAATCAAGGAACTTAAAAAGAGAGATCCTTTTATATACAAGTAAATGTTTATGAGTGAATTTAGACAAGGTATTTTTAATTTATTAAAACGATTAATTGGCGGTAGCAGTGCGGTACTGGCAGTAGTGTACACTATTGGACACATTGTAATCGCTATGATATGTAACAATTTAATTACTGGGGCTTCATTTGAATTAGCGGCAGTTGATGCTATTGTTGAACCTATGATTAACGGCGTGTGGTTTTATATATTACACAAAGGTTATAAAAAATTTAAAGGTGTAGAATGATTAAATGGGGAATGGTTGGAAACAGCCACGATGCGAGTTTAGCAGTATTCAAAGACGGAGAATTAAAGTGGGCGGCACTTGCCAAAGACTTTTCAGATGTTCCTAACGATCCACACTTTAGTTGGACTATGCTAAGTGTTGCAAGAGAACTATACGGAGAACCAGACAAAATAGTTTGGTACGAACGTCCTTTCTTAAAAAGTCTAAGACAATTAAAAGCAGGTCAAGGATTTTTATTTAGAGAAAATAATATTAAAAAATATCTTGCAAGATGGAATTTAAAATGTCCTATTGAATATGTACAGCATCATCACAGTCATGCGGCATATGGATATTACACCAGTGGATATAATGATGCAAGTATAATTTGCATTGACAGTATTGGAGAATTTGAAACACTTACTATGTGGAAAGGCACAGGCAATCGTTTGACAAAAGTAAGTTCTCAAAGTTATCCAAACAGTCTTGGTTTGTGGTACAGTGCAATGACTCAACGATTAGGATATGAACCTAACAAACAAGAAGCAGTTGTTAGTACACTTGCAAAATCCGGTGACAAATACAAGTACAAGCAGAGGTTGTATGACGACTTCTTTGACGTAACATTTGATCCGTTATGTAAAATTAATTTTAAAGAAAACTGTCACAGGGGTTTAAATTGGTGGGCACCAGAAATAAAAGATATTGATAATCTTGCCGCAGGTGTTCAATTTGTTTTTGAAGATATCGTTCTGCAACTAACTACAAGTATGGCAATGAACATGCCGAGCAATAACATTATTGTCACTGGTGGATGTGCATTGAATAGAGATGCTATGAATAAAATCAAACCAAATTGGAACAATATGTGGATACCACCAAATCCAGGAGACCCCGGATCATGTATTGGTGCAGTTTTAGCATCGGATAAAAAACACATTGACTTTGATGCGAAAATGTGGTATAATAGTAAAAACTAATTAAGGATTTTTAATGGCTGAACAAAATAGAGATTATGGTTATGATGTACAAAAAGTATATCTCGAAATGATGTTAAGCGATGCACAATCGTTTGTGCGTTGCCAAACTATTTTTGACCATACTTTGTTTGATAGAAAACTTCAGGATGCCGCAGAGTTCTTAAACAATTATGTTACAGAACACAATACATTGCCTACACAAGATATGGTTAATGCAACTTGTAAGGTGAATTTAAAAACTCCGGAAGGACTGCGTGAAGAACACTACGATTGGTTACTACAAGAGTTTGAAACATTTACAAGACACAAAGGTCTTGAAAGAGCAATTCTTGAAAGTGCAAACTTGCTTGAAGAAGGCAATTATGGTCCAGTTGAAGATAAGATTAAGAATGCAGTACAAGTTGGACTACAAAAAGATTTAGGTATTGATTACTTTGCAGATCCTAAAGGTAGACTTATGGCCTTAAAAGATGGTAACGGACAAGTAAGCACAGGTTGGAAAACACTTGATAAGAAATTGTTTGGCGGATTCAATAGAGGTGAACTTAATATATTTGCAGGTGGTTCGGGTGCAGGTAAAAGTTTGTTCTTAGCAAACTTAGGAGTAAACTGGGCACTTGAAGGTATGAATGTTTTATATCTAAGTTTTGAATTGAGTGAGGCACTTGTTGCTATGCGTGTAGACAGTATGTTTACAGATATTCCAACAAAAGAAATATTTAAAGATCTTGACGGCGTTGAAATGAAAGTTAAGATGATTGGTAAGAAGTCGGGTGCATTTCAAGTCAAGTATATGCCAAGTGGTAAGAATGCAAATGATATTAGAAGTTATATCAAAGAGTATGAAATTAAAACAGGCAAGAAGATTGATGTACTGCTAATTGACTACTTGGACTTGATGATGCCTATGAGTAGAAAAGTATCACCGAGTGATTTGTTTATTAAAGATAAATTTGTATCTGAAGAACTACGTAACTTAGCAATGGAAACACAAACAGTATTTGTAACTGCGGCACAGTTAAACAGGGGTGCAGTAGAAGAAATTGAATTTGATCACTCGCACATCTCAGGTGGATTAAGTAAGATCCAGACAGCAGATAATGTGATTGGTATCTTTACAAGTAGAGCAATGCGTGAACGAGGACGTTATCAAATACAGTTGATGAAGACACGTAGTTCAAGTGGTGTTGGTAGTAAGATAGATTTAGAATTTGACATAGACAGTCTACGCATTAGAGATCTTGACGAGGACGACGATGATGCATACAGCAATCCAACACAAGGTAGTAGTATCTTAAACAATATCAAACGAACTGTATCAACTGACAGTGAGCCAGATGAAGGTGAGCCAGTTAAGAAAGTTAGAGCAGATACAGACAGTACAAAACTAAGAGAGTTCTTAGGAAACTTAGGCAATGAGTGATATCAAAGTAGTTGACGATGTATTTCCCGAATGGTTGCTATCTACAATACAAAACGGTATTAGTAATCTAAAGCAATGGGAATATGGGAGCGTCCAAAGTGCATACGAAGGCGAGTATGAAAACTATTACAACTGTGTGCTATGGCACAAAAACTATCCAGAAGCAGATGATCCACTTGCAGGTCTTAGCAATGTAATGGCAAGTTGTTTTGCACTTACACTATTACCTAATGGACCTAAAGCACTACAAGTATTAAGACTAAACGGAACAACACCAGCAAGTGTGCAGTATCCTCACAGAGACTGTGATATGAAATTAGATGATGTTGCTAATACTTACAGTGTAGTTTGGTATCCGTTTGAAAGCACTGGAGGTTTACGTTTTTGGGAATCAGAAATAAATGTAGATACTCCATCACAAATTATAGAATACAAATGTAATCGAGCAGTTATTTTTCCAAGTTCGATTCCACACGCAGGAATAAGTCCTACAGATTGGCCTATGAGAGTTAGTGTTAACTCTGTTTGGCATTTACAATAAATACAGTTATACAAGGGAGTATTGAAGTTGGCAGATACACTTGTCCTAAATGCGGATGCAAAACCTTATAGCATTCTACCACTGTCTACAGTCGCATGGCAGGAATCAATCAAATATTTTGTGTTAGATAAAGTTACCGTACTTGAATGGTATGATGATTGGATTGTACGTTCTATGGATTGGGAAACACGAGTACCAGCAGTGGTTATGGTTAAGAAGTACGTGCGGAAAAATTCTAATGTTAGATTTACAAAACATAATGTACTACTTAGAGATCAATTTACTTGTCAATACTGTAACGAACATCTTAGGAGATGTGATTGCACACTTGATCATGTTCTTCCAATTAGTCGCGGCGGTAAGACTTCATGGACCAATGTAGTTACTGCTTGTGGACCTTGCAATGTTGCCAAAGGAAATAATCTATACCCAAAACCAGAGCGTGTTCCTTTCAAACCCACCTACTATGATCTAATCAAAAACCAAGAGATACTTGAGCATACGCTAAGACATGAATCTTGGAAAAACTACATTTACTAAAACTCTTGGTGCAAAAACCACCTCTGCGACAGATGCCTTAAATGTATGAAAATCACCCCTAAATGGCTCTTATTTGCCGACTTAAGGAGTTTCGCAGTACTTTGTATGTCTTAGGTGTTTTTACACGGCTAACGGTGTTTTAACCGCTTTTAAGACGCCTATTAAGTACGCATATAAATATGTTTATGCAAGACTTTATTAAAACATGGGACAACGAATTAGACGCTGAATATTGCCAGACAGTAATTGATTATTATCATACACAGCAGGGTACAAGAGTGTTTAATCGCCAAAGCGTGGAAGGTGCACCAAAAGCAATGAAGGACGGTGATATGCTCTATGACGAAGGCGAAACAGGTACGTTTGCTCTAAGCATGAATAAGATACTGCAACCCTACTATGATGCCATACACAGATGCGTAACCGATTACGTGAGTGAGTTTGGTATATTCGAAAATCTAAACCCTATCCAATTAAGTCATAGCATTAAGATACAGCATACTCGACCCAGCCAGGGATATCACGTATGGCACTGTGAACACGCAAGTAGAGACACAGGACAGCGTGCCTTACTTGCAATGGTTTACTTGAACGACGTTGATCAAGGAGGTGAAACTGAATTTTTATATCAGAGCCGTAGGATTGAGGCCCGAACTGGGCGAGTTATGTTTTGTCCCGCAGGGTACACACATACCCACAGAGGTAACCCACCATTGAGCGGTGACAAGTATGCTATTACTACTTGGTTAGAGTTTACTCACTGATTACCAGTTGTTAGTTGATTTAGTAGACTGATGTCCTAAGATTTTATCTTTGTTAGGACCATGCTTTACTACATATCCAGAAGTGCCATGACCATTTATGTCCACCTCTTGACGAGCCTTCCATAATTCCATTTCTTTCTTTTTACGTAGTTGTTGCTCAGAATATTGCTTGAGCATGTATGAGTGTCTTTCCATGTCACCCTCCTTTTTAAAGTTAGGTGCGTTCCTTCGACATAGTGTCTACTTCCAAGCGTATTGCTCGAACGTATTAGTATTTAGCATAGCAGGTATGTGTTTTGGGTATATTACCCTTGTTCAAGATCGTTCAAATGTGCTTGTTTATCTTTTTCGTGTAGGATGCCTTCACCAAACACACCAATAAACTGTGTGCCTGCTGATCCTTTAAGTTGAAACTCAATGTCTGTGCATTCATCATACACAAACGGTAACTGTCTGTCAATGATCATCTGCTCAAGAAACTCTGTCTGAGCAACACGAAGGACAACACCAGTCTTTAGTCTTGCCACATTGCGGAACGCCAGTGTTCTATTGTTGAGTGCGGCTGAAGCACAGAATGCTGAAATACGCACAAGAGCAAACTGATAGCCTCTTGGCACTGTGTAGATAGCCGCTTGGTTCTTGCCTGTGTCTGCGGCAATACGAGCATAAGTTGCGGTGTTTGCCGCATTGGTTAGGTTGATGGCGTTGTCGGGGTTGCTGAAGTCACCATTGTTATTACCTACTACAACCATATCATTTATTCTGTAGTATTGGTTCTGTGTTGTCTGTGTTACAGGACTTGCTGTGAGTGTGATGGTTTCCTGTATCTCATCATAGTTAGCGTCCAATCCCTTGATGAGTATGGTATAACCTGCGTCTGCTGTGTTCCAGCGTAGGGTCATCGTAGTTGCGGCTGTTGGATAGGTATAGGCAGTTGCCAGT
>Ga0102963_1000349_pt1 | contig 19989 bp, 23 predicted proteins | sample SalPon2_C_H2O_MG_2_FD_84522 | JGI IMG/M metagenome (GOLD analysis project Ga0102963, IMG submission 84522) | Salt pond water microbial communities from South San Francisco under conditions of wetland restoration - Salt Pond MetaG SF2_C_H2O_MG | ecosystem: Environmental > Aquatic > Non-marine... | reverse complement strand
ATGCAAATCCGTGACTTGCTCAAACTCAGTGAAGGTAGTGTGATTGAGCTTGATCGCGTTGCCGGTGAATCAATTGATATTTTAGTAAACAACACGGTTATTGCCCGTGGTGAAGTAGTTGTAGTTAATGAGCGTTACGGTGTTCGTTTGACGCAAGTGCTCGATGCTGCTGACCGGTTACGTAAAATTTAACCAGAGTGACTGGCGATGAATGGTGAACTTTCCTTGGTGCAGCCTTTGCTAGGACTAGTCTTTGTTTTCCTGGCAATGTTTGGTGTGTTTTGGATTGTTCGTAAGCTTCAAGATAAAAAGAACATTTTTGGCGGAAAATCAATCCATATTATTGAGGCCGCATCTGTTGGTACTCGAGAGCGCATTGTTATTGCTTCTGTAGAAGGCAAGCGCTTAGTCTTAGGTGTAACTGCTCAATCTATTAATTTGCTCAAAGAGTTAGAGCAAGCTGAAGGTGACACGAGCACCTCTACGATTACACAGCCAAAGAAGGAATCTTTTAAGACACAGTTAACTCAATCTCTTGGCTCGGTATTGCCGCAGCGGGGTAAGCAATAATGTCGTCGTTGTATCTAAAACTATTGATGGCATTACTGATGGGCCTATCTTCTGGTCAATTGCTGGCGAATGAAGCATTGATGCCAGGCGTAGTTGTGCAAAATCAACCGAATGGCGATCAAACTTATAGCCTGACTCTTCAAATATTAGCGTTAATGACAGTGCTGACATTGTTGCCAGCACTTTTGCTAACGACAACTGCATTTGCTCGAATCATTATTGTCCTCTCAATTCTTCGACAGGCAATGGGCACTATGCAAACGCCCCCTAACCAAGTGTTGATTGGTCTCGCACTATTTTTAACTTTTTTTGTCATGGCGCCAGTTTTTGAGCGTGTAAATACTGAGGCACTACAGCCTTACTTGAGTGGTTCACTTGAAGCGGAACCTGCATTGGAAAAAGCTATTGTTCCAATGCGTGAGTTCATGTTGTTACAAACACGTGAACAGATGTTGCTCTCTTTGCTAATTTAGTTGGGCAGGATGTTATTGAAAGTAAAGATGCGATTCCTTTACGTATTTTGATTCCAGCATTTGTAACCAGTGAGTTAAAAACCGCCTTTCAAATTGGCTTTATGATTTTCATTCCTTTCGTGGTTATTGATCTAGTTGTGGCGAGTGTTTTGATGTCGATGGGTATGATGATGTTGTCACCAATGATGATCTCATTGCCATTTAAATTGATGCTTTTCGTTTTGATCGATGGCTGGCAATTGACCTTGGGTACATTGGCAGGAAGCTTCTTTCCAGCAACATAGCGAGATTGACGATGACGCATGGTGAAGTTTTAGATATTGGTCGTGAAGCACTTTGGATGGTTGCCTTAATCTCGGCGCCTTTGTTGTTGGCTGCACTGGGCGTTGGCTTGTTGATTGGTATTATTCAAGCAGCCACCTCAATTAATGAAATGACTTTAAGTTTTATTCCAAAGCTTGTTGCACTTGTTGTGGTTATTTATCTTTTTGGTAGTTGGCAATTGTCGGTATTAACCGATTTTGCTCTTCGTCAATATGAACGAATACCTTTATTGATGGGTGGCTAGCAATGTTTGTCGTGATGGATGACATTTTGGCCTTTTTTTATAGTTTTCTTTGGCCATTCACACGAATTAGCGCAGCGTTATTAGTCGCGCCAGTATTTTCTGCGAGATCGGTTTCTATTCGATTAAGAATTGTATTGGCAGCAGCATTAACCTTTGTTGTTTACCCACTATATGAATGGCCTGTTATTGATGTCTTAACTGGCTCAGGCTTTGTTCTTTTTTTGCAGCAGATTGCCTTAGGTATTCTAATGGGATTTATTCTGCAAATTGCTTTTGCTGCTATTAGTGCAGCGGGTGACTACATTGCAGTATCCATGGGCTTGAGCTTTGCGATGATGGCTGATCCTAATAATGGGCACCAAACACCTATTCTTTCTCAGCTTTTCGTCATTATTGCCACCTTGTTGTTTTTAACGGTGGGTGCACATTTAGTATTAATAGAAATGTTGCTAGATAGCTTTCGCTTGGTTCCTGTGGATGAAATTGCCTTTAATGCAGAGCTGGTCGCTGATTTTTTACGCTGGACCTCAATAATATTCACTGGCGGTATGATGATTGCGCTTCCAGCTATGATGACCTTGTTGGTTAAGAATATGGCAATGGGTGTGGTATCTCGTGCAGCACCTTCACTGAATGTGTTTGCTGTAGGTTTTCCAGCTGCAATGCTCGTTGGTTTTGTTTCATTGGTGATTTTGATGCCATCAATGACGACTGGAATGCAAAGCCTATGGGTTGATGGATATAGCCAAATTCAAATGTATTTGGGGGTTCGGTAATGGCTGAAGATAGCAGTCAGGAAAAAACGGAACTCCCTACCGCTCGTCGCTTGGAAAAAGCACGTGAGGATGGCGATGTTGCCCGTTCTAAAGAGCTTTCAATGGCAATGATTATGATTGTCACATCGGCGCTCATGATTTTTATGGGTGGCGATATTGTTATGTCATTAGGTCATATGATGACTGATGGTCTATTGTTAGATAGGGCGCTCATTTTTGATGTCCAGTTATTACCTGTCCATTTGGCCACAATTCTTTTTGAGGGTTTTTGGGCTATCGTTCCCATTTTGCTTGTCACACTTTTTATCACGCTATTGACTCCGGCATTTATGGGTGGGTGGATATTTTCTACCAAAGCCTTTATGCCAAAGGCTTCTAAATTATCGCCAATTAAAGGATTTGGCCGTATGTTTGGGGTGAAAGCCATCGTTGAGCTATTAAAGGCTGTGGGTAAGTTTTTATTAGTTGCTGGTATCGGATTATTTACATTGACCTGGTATTCAGATGGATTGTTGGGCTTGGGTAAGGGCAGTCCTGAGGCGGCCTTTATGCAAGCAGGGGAGATAATGGCATGGAGTGTGTTCTTCATGTGTTTATCATTGGTGCTTATCGCTGCGATCGATGTGCCATTTCAGGCCTACCAGCACACCAAAAAGCTCAAAATGACCCTTCAAGAAGTCAAAGATGAAATGAAGGATGTTGAAGGTCGCCCAGAAGTTAAAGCAGCCATACGTCAGAAGCAGCGTGAGATGTCCATGCAGCGAATGATTGATGCGGTTCCAGACGCTGATGTCGTTATTGTTAACCCAGAGCATTTTGCTGTTGCCTTGAGTTATGACCAGGCCTCTGAAGGTGCGCCTAAGGTCGTTGCAAAGGGTGTTGATCATATGTCTGATCGTATTCGTGAAGTGGCTAAAGAGAATGCCATTGAGATTGTTCGTTTACCGACGCTTGCTCGAGCGATTTACTACACAACAGAGCTTGATCAAGAAATTCCAGAGCCTTTGTACTTGGCAGTTGCTCAAGTGCTGAGTTATGTCTTCTCGTTAAATAACGAAATGTATGGTGATTCTCAAGCTGAGTTACAACAAATTGATGTGCCTGATGATTACCAATTTGACATTAACGGTAATCCGGCGGTTGCTTGATAGCCAATTGATGCGGAGTGTCTTATGACAGATAAAGATGACAAATTTAGACGTGTGGTGTCAGACCCAAAAGAAACTGGTGTTTCTAAAGATCATGAGGATCAATCGGCATCTAATAATCAAGTAATAAATGCTGAAACTGGGCTTCCAGTTGAAAAGGATGCATTAGGAACAACGTTAACGGCAAGTAAGGCCCAAAAGGATGAACCCAATGGTGATCTCAGCTTGTCCGCTGATGATGAGGTTGATGCGTCAAATATTTCAATGACAGCCCAACCATCAAAAGAGTCATTAGAAAGAGATGTGGACCTTGAAGCGAAAAAAGAAGTTGATGCTACTGACATTGCTTTTAAGGGTGATAAGAAGTCTGAAAAAGATAATGCTGATTTAGCTTTTGCCGGGAAAAACGAATCTGAGCTGTCAGATATTAGTTTTGCAGGAGATAAAGAAAAAGTTGAAGGCGATGCCACTGACATTGCTTTTAAGGGTGATAAGAAGTCTGAAAAAGATAATGCTGATTTAGCTTTTGCCGGGAAAAACGAATCAGAGCTAACAGATATTGGGTTTGCTGGAGATAAAGAAAAAGTTGAAGGCGATGCCACACTTGCAGCTAAAAACACGGCTGAATATCACGCTGAGCTTTGCCAGAAGGCTGAAACATTAAATACTGAGCTTGAATTGCTTGCTGAGGGAGCTCGTGAAAGCGCTCAAAAGGCTCAGGAAACGATGGAAGAGGTTGAACGGATTGCAAAAGCTAAAAACATACCTAGCCGTTTGGCCTCTCGCTTAGCGAATGTTAAATCGGCAACAAGCAAAATTAAAGACTCAACGGCTAGCTTGGCGGCTAAGCGTGATGCACTGAAAGGTGGGAAATAACCATGAGTGATAGTAACGATAAAAAACCAGAAGAAACGGTTGATTCAGAAGCGGTCATTGAGCAGGTAGAACCCACTGAAGAGAGTCAACTAGAGCGGGCTGAAGATATGGGGAGTGTTGATTCAGTTGATCAATCCGTTGATGAGGCCACTCACGATGTTCTAGATTCAGAAAATGTAGATGGTAGTGACTTGCCTGATGAAGAAGAGCATGAGCAATCATCTATAGAAGCGATGACAGAGATAGCTTTAGATTCTGCTGAGGCAGCAAATCATGCGGCCGAGAGCGCAAATGCTTCGGCAGAACTGATTATTGGAAGTGTTGCGGCGTTTAACGAATCGATGGCTGGAGTGCAAAAGAAGCAAAACATTATGTTTTGGGTTTTTGCTGGCCTCTTGATTGTTTCGGCATCTGTTAGCGGTGTTCTATTAGAGCGTTTTACTCAGAGTGCTGTGCAAGCGGATGAGATCATGCTAACGGTTGGTAAGCGCGTGGTACAATTGGATGCCGATGTAAAGCGTATGGCTAAGTTGCGTGAAGAGTTGAACGGTCTCAATGAGACTAACATTGTGCTTAACATGCAGGTCACGGAAGCGCTTAACAATATGAGAGATTATGAAAAGCAAGCTCAGGTTCGAGAAGAGTCCGGGATCAAGCGCACTCAAGAGATTTTAGATCGTATTTCGAATCGTTTGGATGTGAAGTTTGATAAGTTTGCCGAAACAGTGACTTCATTAGAAGACAAAGTTAAACATAATGCGATTCGTCTTGAGAAAGTTGGTGATGAACTATCCGAGCTAACAATTTCGGTCAATGAGATGAAAGATCAGCAATTGGTTGAAAAGCTAGATGCATTAATAAAGCTTGAACAACATCGTTATTACGACATGATGAGTAAATCGAGTAATGATAAGGATCTCAAGAAAGATGACGTTGAGGCAGTGTGTGTACCTAGATTAGGGTTTCCTTGCCCATAAATAATCTAACGCTATGAGATATGCGATTTCGCTGCAGATAGTAATTTCTTTTGCCTGCTTATTGCTTGTCTTGCTGCTTTGGTCTCGGGGCCCAGTGGTACATAAAGAGAATTTGGCGGACTTGATCGTTGGTAATTATGTTTTAGGTACATCATCCAACGTGACTTCATTTGTTGGTGATCCGGTATCTGAGAAAGATAAGCCTACTTTAGTGACGGCGGATAAGATTATTGATGAACCAGCTTCGCCAAAAGTGTATGTCGTTAAGTCAGGAGATACATTAGGTCACATTGCGCAACGTTTTGAGCTTTCTGTCGCTAGGTTAAAGGCGATGAATGAGTTGCAGTCAGATGTTATAACTATCGGAAGAGAGTTAATAGTAAGTGAAGCTCAGTGAGCTTTTATCTAATTAATTTGGGTAACGGATCCATTTATCTTGAGGAATGTGGTCAAATTTATTCCCGTTGCTATAGCTAAAAACATAGTTTCTGATGTCATCAACTGTGGGAATGATGATGGTCTCGCCAACCAGGATGTAGTTTCCATTGCCGCGAAAGAAACCATTTGGATTCTTGTCTACAATGATTTTTTCTATAATTTCCAAATTTAGTGGCGTATTACCATAGCTATGCATCGCTAGCTGACTAAGCGTGTCATCCGCTTGTAAAATATATTTTGTACCAGGCTTCAAGTCCCCAGGTTTTTTTTTGAGGGCCCTTTGTGTCTGTTCAAAATCACCCATGAGCACTCTTAGTGCTTGTTGGTGTTCAGCTTCACGAGCGGTTTCAGCATGCACTAAAGAGACTGCGCCAAGTGAAATTAATAGAAAACTTAGATAAGCGATTGATGCGACTTTCATGCGAATTACCGATTAAAAGGATACAACGATCTTCTGACCACTAGATGCGATTGGCAGATCGCCTGCAATTGGTTTAATGCTAGCGTGATTTGCGGCTAATTTTTCAACAGTGTATAGATTCATTGAAGACATGTTTGCACTATTGCTGCGCACATTGAAGTTCGCTTTTTCATCAAGCAGTAATAAGTGCTGACCTTCGCTGAGTCCGTGGTTGCTTCCAAGGCTTAGTCGTACGGCATTCTGATTAAGTTTGCGTGTTTTAGCGACTACTGGGTAACAGGATAGCGCACCATCAATGCTTGGCCAGATGTTATTTACCCATTGAGTGATTAGCCGACGTTCATCACTTGTGGCGGAAAGTGAAGCCGATTCATTCAAGCCAAGGGCTTTAGTGTAATAACCGCCATTAGGTAATGTAATGCGTATGCCGACTAAGGTATCTTTTTTAATATTACTGTTAAGAACGGTATTAACAAAACCTAGAGGCAAGCTAATAGCTGATTTGCCAAATCCCAGCATTTTACCTGCGACTGTTCTTGGTTCTTCGTCATAGCCACCAACAGATAGAGTAAACATATCACCAGCACGTACGGCGGAAACTTTAAGCACATGCTCATTAGATGGCCGCTTAGCCATCAGATAGCTCTTCGCATAATGGCTTGTTTGTGGGCCTGACTTTTGGCTTTCTGAGTAAATTAAGTCAGCGCTGTTGTTTACTTTACTTTTAAGAATCTCTTTTGCGCTAATGAGAACAGCGTTGATGTCATCTTTTATAGCTGACGGTGTCAAATTCGAGGGTGTCAGCTGAATGCTCACTTCGCGTTTTAAAGGTGAGTGGGCTGATTGGCATTGTTGGGGCGATGTAAGATCACGTTTTTTGTTTTCTGTGCTTTTTAGCAGAGCTTTAACTTTCACGCGGTAAAGACCACCCAGACGATCTTCACCATAAATCGACATATTTTGGATGGGTGACTGAGTGCTGAGATGAACGCTTTCGCTTAACGAGCCATCGGTAGTCATTAGGCTGTGACTTGTGATCTGAGTTGATTGTGCAACTGCGATATTTCGCAATGCGTCAGCAATCGCATCTAAGCGTGCTTGAGATAGCTGCTTCTGCGTTGCATTTTTTCCACCTTGAATAATAGAGCTACCCTCAGCATGAACAGTCACTGCTTGTGCTGCTGGGGTAATAGCTAACACTGTAAGGAATGATAAATATCTAACAGATGCTTTAAGAGTTGTTTTCATAATGGCCACTAAAAAGTGAATTACTTAAACAAGAAAAGATTACGTATTTCGTTAACGCGCTTTTCTGACAGCTCAAGTCGAGTTTCGTAACTGTCACCGCCGATCGGCTCGATGCTAACTAGGCGAGCGCCGTAAATAAGACCCTGAACATGCGCTCTTACTGCATCATTTGTCGCTACCATGTCTTCAACGGTTGTTGAGGCGTTGATACTTTGACCATAAACGCGTTCAGTAAGATTACGATAAGCATCAATTTTGGACGCACGAATAGCCATTAATCTACGCTGAGAAGGGTTGTCGCTTGATTGAGCGCTAATATTGGCATAACCACTACTAATAAGAACACCTTCTTGATAGACAGGCGCTATTTCACTTTTTACTACCTCTTTTTCATCAGCGGTGTTGGGTGTTGAGACGAAGGAGGACATCGAGTCTCCCAGATCTGATAAGGATGCACAGGCTTGCAGTGTCAAAGCGATCAGAATTACCAAAAATGCGCGTTTCATTGCGTTCTCCGGCCTTATTTAGGCCAATTCAGAAATTAGTTGGAAGTCACGTTGTTTATCGTCACTTTAGCTAAATTCTTGAGTTTGGCCTGTCTTTAAAAGTGAATGGCATACTTATTGCTGCAATAGTTCCTAAGTTCTTTTGGAGGTTTAGATGTATTTTTCTCACTCCTATTCAAAGAAATACAAAGTAAAGATAAAACAGTAACTTAGGTTTCTTTCTTAATGTGTAAAAACACTAATGGAATCCTGGGACTTTAGGGTAGATCAATCAGCATGGTCGATGCGCTGACGCTTCAGTTGTCAAATATTTGGCGAAATTTCGCCATGCCAGGATTGTCGTCGTTAGCGATCCCGTTGGTGCTGTTTTGCATCATCGTCATGATGGTGATTCCGCTTCCTCCCATTTTGCTGGACCTGTTTTTCACAGCTAACATTGCACTTTCTCTGATCATCGTGATGATCTGTATAAGCGCGCTTAAGCCACTTGATTTTTCCTCTTTCCCGACAGTTATTCTCTTTGCGACCTTGCTCCGTCTGGCGCTGAACGTTGCTTCAACTCGTGTGGTGCTAGTGGATGGGCATACTGGACCTGATGCCGCGGGTAACGTGATTGAGGCTTTTGGTGAGTTCATTATCGCGGGCAACTACCTGATCGGTATTATCGTTTTCTCAATTTTGATGATCATTAATTTCGTTGTTGTCACTAAAGGTGCTGGTCGAGTATCTGAAGTTACAGCACGCTTTACCTTGGATGCGATGCCGGGTAAGCAGATGGCTATCGATGCAGATTTAAATGCTGGGATTTTGACCAAAGAAGAAGCAAAAGCACGTCGAGCAGAAGTTGCTGCAGAGTCAGAGTTCTACGGTTCAATGGATGGTGCAAGTAAGTTTGTTAAAGGCGATGTTATTGCGGGCCTGATTATTTTGATGATCAATTTAGTGGGTGGTTTGATCATCGGTACCGCTTTTCACGATATGTCTTTTTCTGATGCTGCTCAAACTTATGTTCTTTTGACGATTGGTGATGGTCTCGTTGCTCAAATTCCATCTTTATTGTTGGCAACTGCAACCGCAATCATCGTAACGCGTGTATCAGCTGATACAAAAATGCATAGCCAGCTGACGACGCAAATGGGTCATTTCCAGCCATTGGCAGTGACTTCAGGAGTATTGCTAATTTTGGGCCTGATCCCTGGCATGCCAAATATGATGTTTTTGCTGCTTGCTGCAGTGTCAGGTAGTTTGGCTTATTACTCTTTCAAAAATAATAATAAGGTTGCTGAAGAGCCGGAGATTTCTGAAGAAGAGGCACGTGCAGCACGTGAGACAGCTGAGCTGTCTTGGGATGATGTGCCTAAGCTTGATGTGATTGGTTTAGAGGTCGGTTACGCCCTGATTCCACTTATTGATAAAGAGCAAGGTGGAAACTTGATGCAACGTATCAAGGGTGTGCGGAAAAAGTTATCACATGAGCTTGGATTCTTAGTTCAAACTGTTCATATCCGAGATAACCTTGATCTTTCGCCTAATCAATATCGAATCAATATCAATGGTGTTGTCAGGGGTCAAGGTGAGCTGATGCCGGGTCGTGAGTTGGCAATCAATCCTGGGGTGACTCATGGCACATTGAGTGGTAAGGAGACTCGTGATCCTGCATTTGGTCTAGAAGCGACCTGGATCGATGTGGCACAAAAAGAGTATGCGCAAACACTAGGTTTTACCGTGGTTGATGCATCGACAACGTTGGCAACTCATTTGAATAAAATTCTTCAGGAGAATGCTAAAGATCTATTAGGTCATGATGAAGCTCAGCAATTATTGGATCAGTTGGCTTCCTCGGCACCAAAGCTTGTTGAGAGTCTTGTCCCTAAGAAAATTTCATTGGGCGTCTTTACTGCTGTTTTACAGAATTTACTCGATGAAGGTGTTCCTATTCGTAACATGAAAGGTATTGTTGAGGTTCTTTCACATCACGCGGATAAAACTCAAGACCCTGACCAGCTAACGTCAGCGGTTCGCCCAAGTCTTGGCCGTATGATTGTTCAGTCATTGGCTGAAATTGGTGAGGATATGTCTGTGATGACGCTGGAGCCTGATCTTGAGCAGTTACTACATACGATTCTTCAGCAAGGCGCTGAGAATGGGGAAAACCTAGAGCCAAATCTGGCTGAACAGTTGCTTACGAATCTCTATCACGCGAGTGAGGATTTGGTAGAGCAGGGCATTCAGCCTGTCTTGATCGTGTCACCCAGTATTCGTCCTTGGGTGGCGAAGTTTGTCCGTCACCGTGTACCGGGTCTTGCTGTGCTTGGATTTAATGAAATTCCAGATGAGCAGGGTATCAAGGTGGTTAGAACTATTGAGCGCAAAGGCGCAGAGCAGTTACCTAAAGAGTAGGTAAGAGAGGATTGCGATGAATATCAAACGTGTCGTTGAAAAAGATACCCGCACAGCATTTGAGGTAATCAAAGAAAAATACGGTGAAGATGTAGTTATTTTGTCTAATAAGCGCGTCGGTAAGCAGGTTGAGATTATGGTTGCTATTGATCTCAATGATGGAAGCTACAATTTGCAAGATGATCCTGAGTCGGGTGTTGGTAAAGCAAAAGTAATTGATAAGAAAAAAATTCATGCTCCAGATGAAGCGAAGGGCGCGCCGACGGTAGCGTGGATGGAAGCACGTAAAAAAGCTGACGCTGCCAACTCTTTAAGACATCGCGAGCCATTAAGTGAGCAAGAGAGTATTGAGCAAGTCAGAAAACTACTCGAAAAGACCAAGCCAATAGTTGAGAGAGGAGATGTTGTAGAGAGTCCGGCATTAGTTTCCGAAAATAGCGAACTAGATGATATTAAGTTTGAGATGAGTCAATTGCGCGACATGTTTAAAACGCATCTTGATATCACAGCTCGAAATGAACGCGAATCACTCAGCGTTGAGGCAAAAAATATTATTGAAAAGTTGCAAGCTCAGGCTGTTTCTGCTGAGCATATCGACTCGATTCAAAAAGAGGTTCTAAGGCAGGGTCGCAAACGAGATTTTTGGAAGAAGACAGTCGCTTGGTTGAATATGGCGATGGTTAATTCGACAGTTGATCCTGTAAAAGATGGGGGCATTTATGCCTTTGTCGGACTGTCTGGTGTTGGTAAAACAACAACTATTGCTAAATTGGCATCTCAAGCAGCATTAAAGTATGGGAAAGATGAAGTCGCTTTAATTACGTTAGACCACAATCGTATTGGCTCAAAAGAGCAAATGAAGTTATTTGGCATGATGCTTGGTGTGAATGTTGTCAATGCCTCAAATACGGCTGAACTTCGTGATAGATTACGTGAAGTTGAGCAAAAGCGTGTTGTTTTGATTGATACGGCAGGCGTTACTCTTCGTAACGACAGTTTGCGAGTGAATTGCGAAGCATTGCAATCAAGTCACCCTAAATTGAACGTGGTGCTTACATTGTCTGCTAATAATCAAAGCGCTAGCAACGATAAGATTTGTCAAGATGTCGACGATTTGATCTGTGGGTTAATCGTTACTAAGCTTGATGAGGCAATGATTCTTGGCGGTGTTATATCCACATTGCGCAACTCAGGTTTAGGCTTAATTGGTGTTAGTTGTGGCCAAGAAATTCCTAGTGACTATCAATCGTTTAGTCCTGCTGAATTGATTGATAAGTGCTTCTCAATCGAGCAAAATATTGAAAGTGAAAAATCTGCTCATTCGCAGCAGGCAAGTGCGGCTTGACCGCCAAAATTTGTATCTATGTCTGATCAGTCACGAATTCAAGTTATTGCGCTAACAAGTGGTAAAGGCGGTGTGGGTAAAACCAATGCCTCTGTCAATATTGCCGTTGCGTTGCAGCAAGTAGGAAACAAAGTTCTCCTGTTGGATGCTGATCTTGGGCTAGCTAATGTGGATGTTATGGTTGGCTTGCATGCCTCTTATAATTTGTCACATGTGATCCGTGGCGAGAAGACAGTTGAAGAAATCTTAATCAAAGGGCCTGCTGGTATATCGATAGTTCCTGCGTCTTCAGGTATCCAGAAAATGGCTCAGCTTGATGAGATTGAGGTGGGTCACCTTATTCAAGCATTTAGCCAGCTGCATGATGATTATGATTATCTTATTGTAGATACGGCTGCGGGTATCTCATCTGGTGTTTTATCGTTTTTGCAAGCCGCTCATCATGTTGTTGTGGTTGTTTTGGATGAGCCAAGTTCAATTACGGATGCGTATGCCATGATAAAAGTCATGCGTCGAGATTATGATGTTGAACACATTTGGGTCCTTTCTAATATGGTTGACTCATTGCCTCATGGTAAGCAGCTTTTTGAAAAGTTGAATCGAGTGGCGGAGCAATTCTTGGGTAGAGGTGTAAACTACTTAGATGCCATTCCTCTGGACCGAAGAGTTAAAGAAGCGAACAAAGCTCAAAAGGCTGTTTTAGATATGTCTCCTTCTTCACTTTCAGGTATCGCGTATCAACGAGTTGCAGAACAACTTGAAAAGCTTCCTAAGCCTAAGGCTGCTCGTGGGCAGCTTGAGTTTTTTGTTGAGCGATTTATTGAGAGGGCGGCCAACTAATGCATGATCTTTCACTCTACAAAGAGAACGATCAACGCCAGGCTGCGGCTGTGCTCGAGGAATTTGCGCCTTTAGTAAAACAAGTTGCTTTACATCTGATTGCTCGATTGCCCTCTAGTGTTGAGCTAGATGACCTTTTGCAGGTTGGCATGATGGGTTTGCTTGAAGCTGATAAGAACTTTGATGCATCCAAAGGTGCTCAATTTGAAACATTCGCGCGCATACGCATTCGGGGCGCGATGATTGATGAAGTAAGACGTAATAGTAGCTTGCCGAGAAGTGTCATGACGAGTATTCGTGATATTTCTACAGCTAGAGCTGAGTTAGAGCAAAAAATTGGTCGAGTCGCGCAAGATGCAGAGCTTGCAGATTACATGGGCTTGTCTCTGGATGAATTTCATCAAAATGTCGGAAAAAATCATGATTATCAAACTATCTCGCTGACAGAAAGCGATGATGGTGAGCAGGGTGAAACTGAATTACGTTTTGATGGCCTTGGCGTAACGGAGCAGCTAGGTGAAGATCAGTTTAGGGCTGCCTTAGCTGATGAGATTTCAAAACTTCCAGAGCGTGAGCAATTAATTTTCTCGTTGTATTACAACGAAGAAATGAATTTGAAAGAAATTGCTTTAGTTATAGGTGTGACCGAATCTCGGGTATGCCAAATACAACGTCAGTCTATTAAAAAGCTCAAAGCTGCACTTGAAGTTCATATCTAAGTAGTGGGATGTGTCGTATTAAACCTTTTTGGATTGCATGTGCGGTCATTCTGTATTTTTTACCAAATATAATTTTTGCCAAGTCAGCTTTGAATGATTTGAAAGGCGATGGCCCACCAAAAGGTCTGCCAGACATGTCACATGTTGCAGATGCTGTTCCAAAGGTGGAAAAAATTTATCCTATAAGTCTGCGACCCTATACGATTCGCGGTAAAGACTATGAGCCGATGAAGTCAGCCTTAGGTTATGTAGAGCAGGGTGTGGCTTCTTGGTATGGCACGCTTTTTCATGGTCGAAAAACGGCTATGGGTGATGAATACGATATGTTTCGGATGACCGCAGCCCATAAAACTTTGCCATTACCAACCTATGTGCGCGTAACCAACTTGGAAAATGATCTTAGTATTGTTGTTCGTGTCAATGATAGAGGACCATTCCACTCTAATCGCGTTATTGATTTGTCCTACTCGGCAGCAAGTAGGCTCGATATGCTTGATAAAGGTACTGCATTAGTTGAGGTGAGTGCGATAGATCCACGCTTACCGCAATTAGTGGACACAAAGAAAAAACCAGTTTTGGATGATAAGACAAGAATTTATTTGCAGTTGGCTAGTTTTGGAAACGAAGAAGCTGCCATAACTGTTAAAGCTCAAATGCAACGGTACTTAAAGCGACCTGTTATCGTAGATAAGGCAAAAACTGAACAGGGTAAAGTCTATCGTGTGCAAGTGGGACCGATTAATTCTCTTGAGTTAGCGGATAGTGTATCGGAGCAGTTGCTGCAGATTAATGTTTACCAGCTGCAAATGCATTTACGTTAAAAGTCGGAATTTGTGCTTAAGAAATCGGAAATTGGCCGAAACTAAAAACGAAGTTATTTCCATTGGACGGAAAAATGCAGGTAGTAAATTCAGTTCTTATCCATAAAGGCGACTCTCTCGCCTTATCAGATATTTCACGTGTATCAACGGTTGAGCGTGTCGGAAATGACGTCAATGAAGATGAGCACAAAAAGGCTTTCCGAATTGGCTTTAGCGTTGTTATTTTGATGTCAGTGATTATGGGGATTTTCTTCTATAACCATTCGAGTAGTTATTCTGGAACAGAGATTAGTATTGGACTTTTTCTTATCTTGATGTTTTCCGGTTTACTCATTTCTCTTCAAGCTAAATCGAGCTTTCCAATTTTGAAAGATAACGAATATGGAGTGAAAGTTAGCTTCGATGGCGGATCCGCCATCATGTTCTGGCACAAAAATCAATCGTTTAGTAACAAAGTCGCTAAATCTTTGAGGGAAGCGGTGGTAAAAGAGGCGTCAATGGATATGAATTGGTTCGTTGACTTCAATTACCAAGCAATAAAAATGTGTAGAAGAAACTCTATAAGAGATTCAATTAAATTATTGATTGAACGTGCAAAGAATCAAGCGGCCTACAGGTTTTGACAGCTAATTTTTTAAAGCTTAGCGGTTGAGTTTTCGCTTCAGCAAGCTACTTACCCTAGAGAGTCCGTTCAATCCATTAGTTATCAATATTTTGGTAGTTTTGATTGAAAACATCATCACGACTGATATAGCTTTTGCAGTCGTTATTAAGAGAGATTTTGTCAATCGAATGCTCAATGTGTGGGCTTTAGCCAAAAAATAGTCGTGTTGGCTAGGATGCGAAGAAAATTCTCTTAGGGGCGTGGTGTTTTGATTGTGGCGTTCCACTAGCCATTGCGCATAGAGAACTCTACCTAATACCCAAAAAAGTACTGGCAAGATCGTTAAGGCAAGTAAAAATCCAACATCAGAATTCATTTAACATTTATACCACAAGCCTATGTTTTACAAATATTTTTACTCATAAAAAGCGTAGCAAAATTACATTTTTATTGGCAGCTGCCGATATGTATAAAATAAGGAATTTGACAGTTTGTAGAAATGAAATTCGTCATCACATTAATAGTTTTATTAACAATTTCGTCTTTAGCTCTTGCTGAAGAGTCTAATGATGCGCCAAATGAACTATTAAACGCGATCAAGAATTTCTTGGGCCCGGCTGATAAATCAGCACTTCCAGCAAGTAGTGGTGAAGTACAACAGCAAACTAAAGCGCCCACCAAAAAAAATGATGACGAGGGTTGTTGGAAAAAGCAGCCGCAAACTGCTTACACTAGGGCAACAACCTACCCATCCTTAGATAACGATTATCCAGTGCAATACCGGGCACATATTCCAGATCGTAATGATTTATCACTCCCAGTAAATCGTGTGGTTTACGGCTCATCAATTAATTCTGGCAGTGCACCTGCAGACACTTTACTTGGCGGCGCAAGACTCATCGAGTGTGAGCGATGAATATATTCAAATCCTTGCAATTAATGGTACTAGCGACATTTTCTGTTGGGATTGGCGGATGTGCTTTATCTGAGGCCACATCATCGTTTTTAGAACCAAGCGGCGCCTCTTCTGCAGGGGGAAGGGCTAAACTTGCAGAAAAACCTGAAGTCGAAAGTACAAGAGCCAAGGCTTATAACAACAGTGTCAAATATGACCCTATCTTGACTAAATCTGCAACATCCTCTGCGGGTGCGTTCAATTCTGGAATACACTTTTTGGCAGATCAAATTGAACGAAATTCAGCGGCCAATTTAAAAATACAGAATACCGTTCTGACGTCTATTACTGATTTACATAATCCGAATAAAACAAGTCACTTGGGTCGCCTTATCACTGAGCATATGCTTCATCAATTACATATTGCCGGATGGAATGTTTTTGAAATGCGAAAGAATGGGAGGATTAAGTCTACTAAAGAGGGTGGTTATATCCTAACGCGACATGCGGATGACTTAGAGGCGTACCAACATGTGGATAATGTGATTAGTGGTACCTACTCTATGACAAACGACGGTGTTCTTGTCAACATGCGTGTTTTGAATCTCAAAACTGGGCAATTAGTCTCTTCAGCGCAGATGCGGTATTTGGAAGATGACTTTATTCATGAGTTAAGCCAAGTGGAGATACCTTTGAAATTAAAAACAAGCACTTTAAAAACATTTAAAGTTTCTGAATAAATAGTCGGTGTTCTAAAAGTGTATTCAAAATTATTGCTAATACTTCTAGTCGGTCTCATAAGTGGTTGCAGTTCGCTGACTGAGACGGAAGAAGCGCTTGAGCCTAAGAAAAAAGTTGAAATATATGCTGGCTTTACTGAATGGATGAATGTGCCTGTCAAAGAGTGTCGTGGTTACAAGGATCAACTTCTTATTCCAGCAAACTTTGACATGAAAAACTTTTTAACTACGATGACGGCGCCTTCTTGTGCTGCTTTAAGTGGATACGACACAAAATCTATCGTCATGTCGGATGGCGTGAATTTGAAGAATTTAAAGACAGATGTATTTGGATTGTCACTCAGTGATCAGCTCAGAGATCGATTTGTGGAGTTATGTAATTTGCCTATTAGACAGGTGTCGTTATCTCAAACAATAAAGCTTAATAGCGGTGGCGCGACACTTTTAACTCGTGATGCCAAAGAGGCATTGGACCAAGAGATAAATGCTGATTTTCTGATTACGCCAATTTATGAAATGAATGATGTGTCAGTAAGGGTTGGCTATGAAGTGATAAAAGCTGACGATAGAACATTAATTTCCTCGGGTAGCCGACAAATTTCTTTAGGCTGTCAGCGTAAGTACGGATACCAAAGATTCGTTTATACCATTACTAAATAGATTTAAATCTATTCGTCGTGAATTTAAAGTTATTGCTTAAGTTACAAAGAATTATTTATTGAAGCTATGAAAATTCTATTGTTTGTAGTTTTTATATTATTTAGCCAGGCTGTTTTCGCTGACAAATTTACAATGAAAGAGCTTCATTGGGGAATGTCTGGTGACAAGATTGCATCTGCATTGGGTGTTAAGGTAATCAATAAATCATACAAAGAAATGACATCAAAAATCCCCGTCATCTCTTGTAAAGATGCCATTCCAAATTTGCAGAATATGAATGATTCTATCTGGAAAAATGTTTATAAAGTTAATACATATCAAATTTGGACTTATGGAAAATTTGGGGGTTGGGTTGCCAATTGTGTCGAGCCAATTAAATATAACAATGACTTGGCGTATTTTAAAAAATCTAGTCTCGCTCTTTTCTACGCACTCGGGATTGCACATCTAAAACGGCTTTGAATAAATCGCCCTCAGTGATGACACCAAGGAAAGTCTTACCATCATCTTTAAGAATAGGTACTGACTCACCAACAAAGTGACTGACAATTTTCATTGCATGCTGCAATGAATCATTGTTTTTGAGCAGGATGGGTGTTTTATCTGCCGTTGTTGTGACGGTTTGATCAGCCGCTTGAAGGGCTTGATGAACAGAAAGTTTGGCAATTAATTGATTTTCATCGTCTAGAATATAGGCTTCTGTTTGTTCTTTATTACGCATCGCAAGTAATGCCTGATGCCCCGTTGTGTGTTGATTAAGGCGAACACAGTCATCACTGATATGTTGATGCAAGGTGTTCTGTGAAAGTGCGATAGCTTCACGACCTTCAGCCAGGTCTATTCCGCGGTCGAGTAGTTGACGATCGAAGAAAGAGTGCCCAAACAAACGGTGAGTAATGAGCCATGACGCCATTACGGCCATTAGGGCTGCAACAGCAAACGCATAGGACTGGGAAAGCTCTAATACGATAAGCACTACGGCAATGGGTGCGCCAACAACATTGGCTGCAACTGCTGCCATTGCGGCGATACTCATGGCAACGGACATATCGGGCACGCCAAGTAGGGTCGCTGCGCTAGCGATCGCACCGCCTGTTGCGACACCAATGAATAATGCGGGTGAGAAAACGCCACCAAATAGGCCAAAGCCAACACAGAGTGCGGTCATAGCGATTTTGGCAAACAGCAGCAAAACCAACATGAGAAGTGAGTAGTTACCTGCCAGCATGCTATTGATGGTGCCAATACCCAAGCCTAGGATTTCAGGCAGAAAAACACCGATCGCCCCGCAAATAGTTGCTGCGGTCATAATCAATCTTTGAGGTGACCATCCGGACTTTGCTGCGAAAGAAGCTGAGCTTCGTAATGCCTGCATGTAGAGAATCGCCGCTATCGCGATAAATGGGCTTGCGACAATGAGTTCTGGGATGAGCGTAAATAATTCAGGTGGTGTTGAAGTAATGGTGAAAGTCGCATTTTTATGGAAGAACACTTCACTTACTGCAAAAGCAGCGATTGATGCGACTGAAATGGGTGCTATTGCTCTCACTGAGAAATGACGTAAAACTGCTTCATGGGCAAATACAATTCCGGCAAGTGGGGCACCAAATCCGGCTGATATCGCAGCAGCAACACCACAACCCAGATATACATCGTTAGATAAACGGGAAACAATGAGCCTTTTAAGTGCTACACCAAGTGTGGCGCCAAGGTGTACCAAGGGGCCGTATTGGCCCACTGATCCTCCACCGGCTGCACTTGTAAAAGCCGCTAGTGTTGAGGCAATGCCATGTTTTATATCTAAAGGAATTTTGGTCTGTTGAGCGCTAAAAATGGTGTCTGCAGGGCCGTGCCAACGGATCACGCCAAAAGCTTTGCGTATGGTGATAACAAGTAAACCGGCTACCCAGAGAAAAATAAGACTAGTGAATTCCAGTGATAAATAACCGAAGTCTGTTTGTAAAAAATGCGTACTTTCTCTTAAATGGGTGAAGAATTGCACACCGGTGACATAACTGTTGGAAGCCCAGGAAACGAGGCTGCCAATAAGTCCCCCGATTACAAAGACAATGAGTAATTCATTGCCAGTATCTTTAATGCGCTGTTGCATATGTAACCTTGTCGTATGCCCTTAAGGTCTAGGTTAGCGTATTATTCACCTAATTTAACTTATTAGACGGAAACAAGTGTGAAACGCATTGGTTTAGTTGGCGGCACTGGGTATACCGGTGTCGAATTGCTTCGTTTGTTAGCAACCCATCCTGAGGTTGAGCTGGCTGCAATCACTTCACGTTCTGAGGTTGGCAAAAAAGTCAGTGAGCTATACGGTAGTTTGCGTGGGCATGTCGATTTACCGTTCACCGAACCTGATTTTGGAAGTTTATCTCAATGTGACTTAGTGTTTTTTGCAACACCGAATGGCACCGCGATGAAGATGACGCCTGAGCTATTAGAGGCGGGCGTGAAGGTGATCGACTTGGCGGCCGACTTCCGATTGAAAGATCCGGCGGTTTGGGAGAAGTGGTATGGCATGCCCCACGATTGTGTAGATGTGTTGAATACGGCGGTTTATGGTTTGCCGGAGCTGAATCGAGAGCACATAAAACGTGCGCAGCTAGTGGCTAACCCTGGCTGCTATCCAACAGCCTCTGCTTTGGGCTTTATGCCGTTAGTTGAGCAAAGCTTGGTTGATCCATCACATTTGATTGCGAACTGTGCATCCGGTGTGAGTGGTGCAGGTCGTGGCGCTAGTGTCGGTATGCTAATGGGTGAAGTCGGCGAAAGCTTTAAGGCTTATGGCGTTAAAGGTCATCGTCACCTGCCTGAAATTAAACAAACGCTAAGTTGGTTAACTGATCAAACAGTGGGTTTGACGTTTGTGCCACATCTATTGCCAATGATTCGAGGGATTCATGCGACCTTGTATGGGCAGTTGGTTAAGCAAGGTGTGGATCTGCAAAAGGT
>Ga0102963_1000346_pt1 | contig 20022 bp, 15 predicted proteins | sample SalPon2_C_H2O_MG_2_FD_84522 | JGI IMG/M metagenome (GOLD analysis project Ga0102963, IMG submission 84522) | Salt pond water microbial communities from South San Francisco under conditions of wetland restoration - Salt Pond MetaG SF2_C_H2O_MG | ecosystem: Environmental > Aquatic > Non-marine... | reverse complement strand
TCTGATGTTGCTGATGCAGCTATAGCTAGAACCAACCTTGGAGCTGGTACTGGTGATGGTGACATGTTAGGTGCCAATAACCTATCAGATGTAACCGACGCAGCAGCAGCTCGTACTAACATCGGAGCAGGTACAGGCGATGGTGACTTACTTGCTGCTAACAACTTGTCAGAAGTAGATCCTGTTCAAGCTAGAGCAAATTTAGGTGCTGGCACTGGTGATGGTGATATGTTAGCTGCTAATAATCTAAGTGACGTTGCGGATGCAGCAGCAGCTCGTACTAACATCGGAGCAGGTACAGGTGACGGAGACTTATTAGCTGCTAATAATTTAAGTGAAGTAGACCCGATACAAGCCAGAGCTAATATTGGAGCGGGTACTGGCGATGGAGATATGTTAGGTGCTAATAACCTTTCGGATGTCGCAGATGCTGCCACAGCTAGAACTAATATTGGCGCTGGTACTGGAGATGGTGATCTTTTAGCGGCCAATAATTTATCAGATGTAACCGACGCAGCAGCAGCCAGAACCAATATTGGAGCAGGGACTGGTGACTTACTAGCTGTTAATAATTTAAGCGAGGTAGATCCTGTTCAAGCACGTACCAATATAGGCGCAGGTACTGGAGATGGTGATATGCTTGGTGCTAATAATTTATCAGATGTAACCGACGCAGCAGCAGCCAGAACTAACATTGGAGCGGGTACCGGTGATGGTGACTTACTAGCCGCTAACAATTTATCTGATTTAACTGATGCAGCTACTGCTAGAACAAATTTAGGATTAGCAAACTTTGGTACTGGTGACATGCTAGCCGCTAACAACCTTTCAGACGTGGCTGATCCAGTTGCAGCTAGAACCAATATTGGAGCGGGTACAGGCGATGGTGACTTACTTGCTGCTAATAATCTTAGTGACGTTGCGGATGCAGCTACGGCAAGAACTAACATTGGAGCTGGTACCGGAGATGGTGATCTTTTAGCGGCCAATAATTTATCAGAGGTAGATCCAGTTCAGGCTAGAGCAAATATCGGTGCTGGTACTGGTGATGGTGACATGTTAGGTGCAAACAATTTATCTGACGTAGCTGATCCAGCTGTTGCCAGAACTAATCTTGGAGCTGGTACTGGTGATGGTGATCTTTTAGCGGCCAATAATTTATCTGACGTTGTTGACGCGGCTATTGCACGTACCAACTTAGGTGCTGGCACTGGTGATGGTGACATGCTAGCCGCTAACAACTTATCTGATGTAGTAGATCCTGTTGCAGCTAGAACTAATATCGGTGCTGGCACTGGTGATTTACTAGCAGCCAACAATCTTTCGGATGTAGCAGATGCAGCGACCGCACGTGCTAACCTTGGAGCGGGAACAGGCGATGGTGACATGCTTGGTGCTAATAATCTAAGTGATGTTGCTGATCCAGCAATTGCACGTACTAATATTGGAGCTGGTACTGGTGATCTTTTAGCGGCTAACAATCTTAGTGACGTAACTGATGCGGCTACCGCTAGAACTAACCTTGGAGCGGGAACAGGTGATGGAGATTTACTAGCAGCCAACAATCTTAGTGATGTGGCCGATACTGCCATTGCCAGAGCCAATTTAGGTGCTGGTACAGGCGATGGTGACTTGCTTGCTGCTAATAACTTGTCAGATGTAGCCGATGCAGCAATTGCACGTACCAATTTAGGTGCTGGCACTGGTGACGGTGACATGTTGGGAGCAAACAATTTATCTGACGTTGTTGACGCAGCTACTGCCAGAGCAAATATCGGTGCAGGAACAGGCGACGGTGACTTGCTAGCTGTAAATAATTTAAGTGAAGTAAATCCGGTACAGGCTAGAGCTAACATCGGAGCTGGTACAGGCGATGGTGACATGCTTGGTGCCAATAACTTATCAGACGTAGCTGATGCAGCAATTGCCAGAACTAACATCGGTGCAGGTACAGGTGACGGTGACTTACTTGCTGCTAATAACCTTATAGATGTAGCAGATGCAGCGACCGCACGTGCTAACCTTGGAGCGGGTACCGGTGATGGTGACATGTTAGGTGCTAATAACTTGTCAGATGTAACCGATGCGGCTACCGCTAGAACTAACATTGGAGCGGGTACCGGTGACGGTGATATGCTTGGTGCTAATAATTTATCTGATGTATTAGATGCGGCTACCGCTAGAACTAACATTGGTGCGGGAACCGGAGACGGTGATATGCTTGGTGCTAATAACCTTTCAGACGTAGCAGATACTGCGATTGCTAGAACTAACCTTGGCGCTGGTACTGGAGATGGTGATCTTTTAGCAGCTAACAACTTATCTGACTTAGCTGATCCAGCCATTGCAAGAACTAACATAGGAGCTGGAACTGGTGATCTTTTGTCCGCAAACAACTTATCTGATGTAGCCGATGCAGCGACTGCACGTGCTAACATTGGAGCAGGTACAGGCGATGGTGACTTATTAGCGGCTAATAACCTTTCAGACGTTGACGACACTGCTGTTGCCAGAACTAATCTTGGAGCAGGTACCGGTGACGGTGATATGTTAGGTGCTAACAATCTTAGTGACGTAACTGATGCAGCTATTGCACGTGCTAACATTGGAGCTGGCACGGGCGATTTACTAGCGGTAAATAATTTATCAGAAGTAGATCCTGTTCAAGCCAGAGCTAATCTTGGAGCAGGGACTGGTGATGGTGACATGTTAGGTGCTAATAACTTGTCAGATGTAACCGATGCGGCTACCGCTAGAACTAACATTGGAGCTGGCACAGGCGATGGTGACTTACTTGCTGCTAATAATCTTTCTGATGTAACTGACGCAGCAATTGCCAGAACTAATTTAGGTGCAGGAACAGGTGACGGTGATCTTTTAGCGGTCAATAATTTATCAGAAGTAGATCCTGTACAAGCGAGAACGAACCTTGGAGCAGGTACAGGTGATGGAGACATGCTTGGTGCTAATAATCTAAGTGATGTAGCCGATGCAGCAGCAGCTAGAACCAACATTGGAGCGGGTACTGGTGATTTACTAGCGGTAAATAATTTATCAGAAGTAGATCCTGTACAAGCAAGAACCAATCTTGGTGCAGGTACGGGAGATGGAGACATGCTTGGTGCTAACAATCTTAGTGACGTAGCTGATGCGGCTATTGCGAGAACGAACCTTGGAGCAGGTACGGGAGATGGAGACTTACTAGCAGCAAACAATGTAAGCGATGTAGCCGACACTGCCATTGCAAGAACTAACCTGGGAGCGGGTACAGGCGATGGTGATATGTTAAGTGCTAACAATCTTAGTGACGTAGCTGATGCAGCTATTGCTCGTACGAACATTGGTGCAGGTACTGGTGATGGTGATATGCTCGGCGCTAATAATTTATCTGACGTTGTTGATCCGGCTGTTGCAAGAACAAACTTGGGAGCGGGTACTGGCGACGGAGACATGTTAAGTGCAAACAACCTTTCGGATGTCGCTGATACTACTGTTGCACGTACAAACCTTGGACTAGGTACTTCTGCTGTCAAAGATTCAGGAGTAGCAATAGGAAATGTTTTAGAAATTATTGACGTCGACCCAACACAAAACACAGTTGCTGGTTTGCCAGTCGTTGATGGTCGAAACATTACAAATATCAATATTCCAAATATTTATTTACAAAAAGCAAACAACTTATCTGATGTATTAGATGCGGCTACTGCTAGAACTAACATCGGTGCAGGTACCGGAGACGGCGATATGTTAAGTGCAAACAATCTTAGTGACGTTGCGGACACTGCTATAGCAAGAACAAACTTGGGTGCTGGTACTGGTGACGGCGATATGCTTGGTGCCAATAACTTATCAGACGTAGCTGATGCGGCTATCGCGAGAGCAAATATTGGAGCTGGTACAGGTAATGGTGATTTACTAGCCGCAAACAATTTAAGTGAAGTAGATCCTGTTCAAGCCAGAGCAAACTTGGGAGCTGGCACTGGTGACGGTGATCTTTTAGCAGCAAACAATCTTAGTGAAGTAGATCCTGTTCAAGCTAGAGCCAATTTAGGTGCTGGTACTGGTGACGGTGATCTTTTAGCTGCTAACAACCTTTCTGATGTTGCTGATACCGCTATAGCAAGAACAAACTTGGGAGCAGGGACTGGAGACGGTGACATGCTTGGTGCTAACAATCTTAGTGACGTAGCTGATCCAGTTGCAGCTAGAACTAACATCGGTGCAGGTACTGGTGATGGAGATATGTTAGGTGCTAATAATCTTAGTGAAGTGGTAAATCCAGCAATTGCACGTACTAACATCGGAGCAGGTACTGGAGACGGTGATATGCTTGGTGCTAATAATCTAAGTGATGTTGCCGACACTGCTATTGCAAGAGCTAATTTAGGAGCGGGCACTGGAGATGGCGACTTACTTGCCGTTAACAACCTTTCTGATGTTGCGGATGCAGCTATAGCGAGAACGAACATTGGAGCAGGTACAGGTGACGGTGATCTTTTAGCGGTTAACAACTTGAGTGAAGTAGATCCAGTTGCAGCCAGAACGAACATTGGAGCAGGTACAGGTGACGGTGATCTTTTAGCTGCTAATAACTTATCAGATGTTGCTGATGCGGCTACCGCCAGAACTAACATCGGCGCAGGAACAGGCGACGGAGATATGCTAGGAGCTAATAACCTTAGCGATGTTGCAAATCCAGCAGTTGCAAGACAAAATATTGGTGCAGGGATTGGTGATGGTGATATGTTAAGAGCCAATAACCTTTCTGATGTTGCAAATACTGTCACAGCACGTACAAACCTTGGACTAGGTACTTCTGCTACTAAAGATTCAGGCACGCAGCTTGGACAAGTGTTGTTATTAGACGCAAATAATCAACTTCCAGCCGCAATTAAAACAGACACTCGAAGCGGATTGCTTGTTAGTGCAAACAATCTTAGTGACGTTGCGGATACCGCAACCGCTAGAGCCAATTTAGGAGCTGGCACTGGTGACGGTGACTTACTTGCTGCTAACAATTTATCCGATGTTGCTGATGCGGCTACGGCAAGAACTAACCTTGGAGCAGGTACCGGTGACGGTGACATGTTAGGAGCTAATAATTTATCAGACGTAGCCGATGCAGCTATTTCTAGAACTAATTTAGGTCTTGGCAGTGCTTCCACTGTAGAAGCAGGGACACTCACAGGTGAAGTTTTATTGCTTGATGCAGACAATCAACTTCCAGCCGCAATTAAAACAGATACTAGAAGTGGTTTACTTGTTGGAGCTAATAACTTATCAGACGTAGCAGATGCAGCTACTGCTAGAACTAATATTGGAGCGGGTACAGGCAACGGGGACATGTTAGGTGCTAACAACTTATCTGATGTTGCTAATCCGGCTACTGCCAGAGCTAACATTGGAGCAGGTACCGGTGACGGTGATTTACTAGCGGTTAACAATTTATTAGACGTAGCGAATGTAGCTATAGCTAGGGCCAATCTGGGTGCTGGTACTGGTGATGGAGATATGCTAGGAGCTAATAATCTAAGTGATGTTGCGGATGCGGCTACTGCTAGAGCTAACATAGGTGCAGGCACAGGTGATGGAGATATGTTAGGTGCTAATAACCTATCTGATGTAAACGATGCAGCTACCGCAAGAACTAACATCGGTGCAGGTACTGGTGATGGTGACATGCTAGCCGCTAACAACTTATCTGATCTAACAAATGCAATTACTGCTAGAGGTAATTTAGGATTAGGCACAGCGGCTACTGTAGACGCTGGAACAAATGTTGGTGAAGTTCCGCAGGTTGTTGCCGTAATATCGCCAAATGGGATTGCAAACGGTTTACCTGTTTTAGATGGGTATAACCTTGTTAACTTAAATATTCCAAACATTTATTTAGAAAAAGCCAATAATTTATCTGATGTTGCCGATGCAGCAATTGCCAGAACTAACATCGGTGCAGGTACTGGTGATGGGGATATGCTTGGAGCTAATAATCTTTCTGATGTAACTGACGCAGCAATTGCACGTACTAACATTGGAGCTGGTACAGGTAATGGTGATTTACTAGCCGCAAATAACTTGTCAGATTTAACTGATGCAGATGCAGCAAGATTAAATATAAATGCAGATTTCTATGCAAATAATGAGTTGTTAAAGTTTGGTGGAACTAGATTTACAACTGGTGGTCACATTACTGGTTTCAGTTCAAATGGAGGGAATGGTATGGCAATTGTTAGTACAATAGATGCAACTAATCACGTTTCACATGTATATATTGGTAATAATGCGTCTACTTTTGCTTTCTGGAACCCAGCTTGGACAACTTTATATTATGACAACACTCCAGGGCTGGTAATACAAACTAATAACGGCGGAGATTCATTAGTATTATTAGCTGAACCAGTAGCTGGTGAAAGTTGGATTGTAGGTAGTGATAAAATTAGATTTGTTAGCAACAACACTGATGCTGTGACTAGAATTGATATTGGTTTTACAGGAGGGAGTCACATAATTAATTTTGAAGGAAATGCTACACATAAAATACAATCTAACAATGGGCTTAATGGCTCTGTTATATTAGGTAAAGGTGGTTTGGGGCTAAATAGTAATGATGGCAACCCGATAGTTCCAAATACAAGTATCACACAAAATGCTTTAATAGTTGCGGGAGTTGACACATTAATGCCAAAAGAAATTTCACTTGTTAAAGTAACAAGTGTGGGTTCTGGAGCTTTGATATTTTTACCAGAATTTGTTCAAACTTCTGTCACAAGAAACAAACCACCTATGATAACTGTCAAAGACGAATCTGGAAATGCTGGTTCAAAAAGTATTTTTGTTGTACCGCCGCAAGGATGGGGACTGGAAGGACAAGGTGCGTATGAAATTAATACAGATTACGGGGCAGTCACTGTTTATCCAGATACAGCGACTGGAGAATATTTTATTGCACATACAAAGGTATAATATAACTAATAAAAAATGATTATTTATATGATTGAAAATGTACCTACTGGTACAAAGTACAACATCACACAGCCATTATATGAACAAAGCGCAGTCTCAATTGATGATACAATTGGTCAAGCATTGCTCGATGATAATAAAGCCTTACCATATAACAACCAAACTTTTCTTTTGGGCTTTGACGGTGAAGCTGATAAAATTATTGATGGTGAAATAACATTAATAAGAACTAGCGAAGGCTGGAAATAAACACGCACGGGGGCAGAAATGCCCCCAATAAATATATAGATTTATTAAAAACTATGACATATAATAGTCAAGAGCAAAACTATCGATTGGCAAGATTAGAAGAGCAAATCAACAATAATGTTAACAATATTGACAAGTTGAAATCTGAAATTAAACTTTTTGGCGAAAAAACAAGTTTTTTAGAAAGACAATTAGAAAAACTTACAAAACAATCTGAAAGTTTTTACTCTGACATGCAAAAATCACAAAACAGATTTGAGGATAAAATCGATAAATTACAAACACACTTAAACGGAAATACTTTAATGTTTAATGATATTAAACATAAATTTGATAATGTAGAAACATATCAACAAAACAATGAGAATAAATGGAATGAATTTATGGAAGAGTATAAAGTTGAACGCAACACACAAATAATGCTAAACATGAGGTTAAAAATATACGGGGCTATTATATTATTTATTATTGCTTTAAGCGTTCCTAAACTATCAGAAATGCTATTAAGTATATTATAAATTTGTCATACTGTACAAAAATTTATATAATATAAAAAAACACGCAATACAATTTAACAAAAACTTATGACATCTTTGATTGAGTTGCGAGATGAAGTCAATTTGGAGATACAAACCAATCCTGGTTATAAAATATCTTCAAGTACTTTAATTGATAAAAATATAAACCGTGCATTAAAAAGAATACAAAGAGATTTTAACAATCAAATGCCATTCCAAAAAAGCACATACACATTTCAAACATCAGGTGATGTTAAAGCTTATGCGTTGCCAAGTGACTTTGCTCAACTAACTTCACCCGTTTTTGTACAGGTAGGAGATTATATGGCAAGCCCAACGGTTGAGGAAGTTGTAGAGCCACAATATATCAATTTATCTGCAAGTGGTTTATCTACAAGTTTTTATACAAAGTATGATAATGGGTGGCAAATAGTGTTTGCACCACAACCAACAGGAAATAAAACAGTAAAGTTAAACTATCAAAAAACTTTGCCAACTATAACAGAGCAAGTAAATTCACCTTTACCAGAATATTTTGATGAATTAATTGTCATGTATGCAGTTTATTTGACTATGAGACGTATTCGAGGAGGCGAAGGCAAAGCCGCTGATTATTACAATGAATATATTGATTTATTGCCTGGTGTTAGACAACAGGTAAACAACACAAACCCACAAGCTAACCATTGGGGGTCACAACATTTTTCAGTAAGGAATTTTAATGCCGCTAACCCGTTTGATAGATATGCCTAAAAGATATGACAACCGGTCAACTTACAAAGAATACAACCGTGCTAAAACACCTACCAAGGTTCTTGCCATATCTGAAATGGAGTCACTTTCGACATATCATCCTAGTGTAATTAATGACAGACACTTTGCAAACACACAAAACATGATCAGACGACGTGACGGGTTGTTTGAAAACCGTAAAGGCTACAAACAATTTGGTGAGGCGGTAGGAAGTGATTTAGGGGTGCATTCGTTAAGATTTTGGCGTACGGCTACAGGAGACAGATATTTAACAATTGGTACAGGAAGCAAACTGTACAGTTACGCCGAGGGTGCAGAATATAACAACGGTACATATACTTTTCGGGGTGATATAATAGATGATATTGCAAATATTGGAATAAATGGTCAACTAGTACCAGAAGAAGAACGCCTAGCACCACGAGAAGATGGAAGATACTTGTTTGATTCTGGTGTCTATTCCGATCAATTACTTTTGGTAAACGGACACACTAAAACAATTACATCAGCGGATAATATTAATTTTACATATACTGACGATCCTAAGAATGTAGTATCACGCTTTATTGAGATCGCAAATGATATTGTAAGTTACTCTGGAATCCCGGGTGACGAAAGTGATTTACAACTATCAGCGGGGGCTCCAGAATTTCCAGATTTAGTCGATCCTAACTCAATTCTTACGCTAGATCAAAACAATGGGCAGTTTATTACAGGCCACAGATCGCTCGGCCCGAGTATAATTGTTTATAAAGATCAATCAGCTTACGCAGTAGCGGTTGCAGATTTATCTACACAAAAACTAGATTATAACGGTGGTACATTATCAAACAGAAGTATATTACAAACAGAACTTAACGAAGTCCTAGCCGCAGGGAGACAAGGTATATTCTCTATTAAGAAAACTCAAATTGGTGACAACAGGTTGTTTGGTGCTAGTGAATCTCAACTTATAGACGACCTTTATAAAACCACTATAGACTATAGTAATATTAATGCCGTATATGATCCAACTACTAACTTAGCCATGTGGACAGCAAAAACCAACGCAGGTATAAAGAGTTTTGTGAAACACATGAGTTTTGACAAGTCTTGGACTTTTTTCACTGGTATCAATGCAAGTCACTGGACTGTATATTATGATCAAGAAGATCAACCACACTTGTTATTTGGTGATGCTTCAACTGATCGTGTGTTTGAGATGTTTAAAGGACGTTCAGACAACGGTGCACCCATTGATGCGGTGCTAACTACCAAACGCTATGACTTTGGACAACCTGGTATACAAAAACAAGTTCAATATGTAGATTTACTTGGATATATGTCAGCAAATGCAGAGTGGACTATAGAAATGTTTAAAGATGACAATGAAACTACACCGTTTAAAACTGTAACGGTAACAATGAACGGTGATGATGATATAATATTAAATGCTGAACTAGGTGCGGCGGCTTTAGGTGAAAAACCACTTGGTGGATTTTTAGGTGATTCGGATGATCTTGAAGTTTACCCGATTCGCAAACGTATTGTTGTTAATGAAAGTTTAGAAAATATGCAAATACGTCTAACTAACAATCAAAAGGATGTAAGAGTAGTGTTTAAATCTATGCTTGCTTACTTCTCTTATGGTGCACAAGATGACTTTCCTTATGAAGACATTTTGTAACTATAACAAATTGATTGTATAATATAATTAATTAATCAAAAAATATGGCTGATCTAATAAATATACCATTAGGCACATTTAAAAAAGCCTTTCTTGCCTCACCTATAAACGGTGTACAGCAAGAGCAAATTGTGTTAGATGCCGTCTTAGATATAGAATTTGACGGGACAACACAATACTTATCAATCCTTGATCCAGATTCGCCAGAATTAATTAGCTTTACTGGTCAGACAGACACAGGAGAGCTAACAGGAGTAACAAGAGGTTTGCCTTTAAAAAAGGGTGGTGACAGTAGTGCTGCTAGTCATAGTGCAAATATAAGCGTGGCACTATCAAATCCACACCAAATCTTTGAAAACATTCAAAACGCTATGAATTCTAAACTAGACGAAAGCGGTGGTGTCTTAGAAGGTAAGCTTGAGTTTACAGGGGCAGAGAATCCAGGTCTTAGAGTGGCAGTTCTTACAGACGAACAAAAAAACGCACTTGCAAATTTAGAGAATGGTCACATTGTATTTGTAACTGATCCAGCAGAGGGAGAAGGTAACTTACAGTTTTATGGTAATGGAGTTTGGACTACTTTATCAGAAGGTGGGGCGTTTATTAATGCTACTGAAAATGTAGGTGGTAAAGTTGAGTTAGCTACAATAGCAGACCAACAAGCACAAACAGAATTAGGTGACAATGGTTCACCTTTGGTAATGCAAGCTAAAAACACAACTACAATAAGTGCGGGTGCAGAAGATGCGGGTAAAGCACTTTTGCTTAATGCTGATGGTAAAGTGGATGATACAACGCTAAATAAAAACATATTTGAGCCAGGTGTAGTGTATGCAAAACATTTATTTATAGATGACGCTAAATACAGAGATGAAAATTTTTTAGATAACAACGACTATCTATACACTCGTATGTTGCCAAACAAAGACACACGTAACAATACACAATTAGCTGATTTATATAATAACCGTGTAAGGGGTATTGCTGCATACGGTTGCGGTAGATACAAATTGCGTTTCAAACATGACAGCAACTTAGCACAATACGGAGTTGTTAATTATCAAACTCTACCTACTGATACAAGGAGAGCTGTAATTGACATAGGAAGCAACGTTACAATATCAGCTAATAAAGAATATGGAATAAAATTTAATTACCATGATACAGTAACAATTAAAAATGCTGTATTGCGATATGGTATAGAATTTGAAGATACAGGAGTAGCAACAAATACTAACTCACAAGTCATTGTTAGCATTATGAAATGTGAAATAGTAGATGGACAACTTAATCAAGCTGACACAACTGTTATAGCCGATAGAGTTACTTTATCTCGTAATGACAGTGGTGAAGAAAATATATTTAGAACAGTGGCCGTTGGAGATTTGACAATCACACCAAATACTATGCTGGTATTTAATTTAAGTAGTGTAAGTGTAGGGCCAGGTTGTAATCCAAGATTTTACATAAATCCAGATTCCACAAGTGCAACAAATGAGTTGTATCAAACAAGTTACGCAGTTTCTAATTCATTTAACTTATTAACTGGACAGAATGGTGGTGTTGCAACTTTTCAACTAAGTAATAGTGCGTCAGACGGGCAAATTTATTTTGATGTTGAAGGTGACATTGTATCTTTTGGAGACACTAATATTACTGACCTGACTTATAAACCAGTAGTATTTCACTCACGACAGAGGACAAATAGCATTCATGAAATGCAACTATCGTACGACTTTATGGGCTTAATAGACAATATTGACAATGAGGGTAATATTAAAATTATAAAAAAAGGATTTTATAACTACCCAAACAATCACAGAGTAGGAACTAAGCTATATTTAGTTTTAGGACAAGAAGAGTTAAAAACATCTGCTGAAATATTACAAAGTTTTCCAGACACACAACACATACAGTGGCGTGAAGATATATTTAATACAACTATATTCGATTTTTTTAGTTTTAGATACCAAACAAGAGCGTCTGCAATAAGATACATAGGCTATGTAGTTGATGATCAAACAATTATGTTAGAACCTGGAACGATGGATCTAGCATATCCAATAAGCACGAATGGGTCACATCCTGGCGGCACAGTGATAGATTTATATAATGAATTGCCGTTTGGTATGTACCCTGTTGTAGTTGATCATGCTAGTAATGGTGACGACACAGCAAGACAATTGACAAACACTGCTAATGTAGATAACGAATTTACAGATAATGGTGTGCACGAGTACGGCAATATAGACCAAGGCGGCCCGTCTTTAATGAGTTTACATTTAACAGAAATATAATATGGCTATAATTAAAAAACCTGGGTATCAAGACCCAAAATTAAAAAAAACACAGGCTATACTAGATAAACAACCAGGGGCTCAATTTATAGCTCAGAAGTTGCCTCAAAGTGTTTTAGATGCTATTGCTGCAAGACGTGCTCAATCTGGACAACCAGCATTACAACAAGCAACACAGCCAGCGGCAGTTGCACAACCAACAACACAACCAACAACACAACCAACAACACAACCAGCTGTTCAACCAGCTGTTCAACCAGCTGCGATGACTGAACCACAACGCTACAAAGATTCAGAAGACCTAAGCCCACAACCAACACAAACAGATTTTGCTTCAGGTTTAGATGATAGAGGTTTAAGACAATACAACACTTACAAGGAGTTAGCTAAAATGAAATTTCCAAATGCTAATCCTGATCTAATTGAGAACATTGCACAGATGCAAACTCAACCATATCTTGACGCATTAAAACCACAAACAAAACTTAGTGCAGTCGAAAAGTTTGAGCTTTCTGACATGGGTGTTAGTGAGGCAGAGTTATCAGCATATGAAAGAGGAGAGGTTTCTTTTTCTGAAATTATGAATGCGGCTAAAAAGTATAAAGAAGATAGAAAACTAGAACTTGAAAAAACAGAAGAAGAGAAAATTGCAGAAGCCAAAAGACTTCTTGATATAGAATATGCTCCAAGATACACTCGTGCTGCTCAATCTGCCGGTGTAAGTAAATCCACTATTGGAAGAACCATGGCGGCGACTGGTAGAGGTGTAAGTTCTATAAACACACAAAAACTACAAGAAGCAGAAAACATCTACCAAGAACAACTTGCTGCTATTGATGCACAAAAAGAAAGTGCAATGATGTTAAGAGAAGCACAAATCCAAGGTGCTACAACGGAAGAGCTAGATTCTCTAAACGCACAATATCAAAGATCACGACAAGCCTTAGCAAATGCTCAAGCAATGTCAGATCAACTACAAATGGAAGCGTTGCAAACAGCACAGCAAACAGGTAATACAGCTATGCTAGATTTAATTGAAGCTATAGCAGAAGAAACAAACAATAAAAATGATGCAGATTTTGACAAAAATTTAACAGAAGCAATAGGTGATGGGTTTGCTTATGGAGCTAATGGCGAAAGGTTGGTGAACGCACAAGGTCAAGAACTGACTACAAGCCAACAAAGTTTTAACAGTAAATATAAGCGTGTGGGTACACAAGTAGACGCTTTTAGTGGTGCTATCTTAGCAATATATGAAGATAAAGTAACTGGTCAGGCTTATTATGAACCTATGACTGAACTTAATCGAGGTGCAACTCAACCAGGATATCAACCAGCTACTTCACCAGGGCCAAATGGATTTAGGACAGATAGACACAGAAATCCTTTAGCCATTACAACTGATGTTGCTAGACAAGGAGGATTACAAGAAGGTGAAGATTATACACAAGGTGATCCATTTTTAGGAAAGGACAAACGAACTTACTACACTGCAAATATACTGACATCTGATCCTATGCAAACAATGGTAGATGTGTTTGACAAGATTGGATTCACTACGCAATCAGGCGGCAACAGATTTGATTATTTACCTGGACCCCAAGCAGATGCTAACTGGGCAACTTTATCTAACGAACAAAAACTAGAAGTGGTTGGGGATCAGTACATGGAAAACGAAAAGGGTTCTGGCGTATTATTAAGTGATACTTTGCCAAGTGCGCCACAGCCAACTATGACAGAAGCACAACCGACAACAGTAAGAAGCACACCTTTGACTTCTTTACGTGATAGAAAAATGATGGAAGCTGAAATAGAGCGTGAGATACAAGCAGTAGCAACACCAAAAGAGATTAGCGCTTTTGATAAAGAGCAGGGCAAGGAAGATTCAGTGTCTTCTGCTGTTACACTAGGTAAAAACATTATGAACAATCGATTTATCCCAATGTTACAATTTTTTGAAGATAATAAGGATGCTATTACTCCACTTGCACAGCCATTTAGTGAAGAAAAAAGAGAATTTAAAGGAATGGTAAATCAGTTGATAGTAGATCTTAATAAATTATATAAGCTTGGAGCGCTAGCTGGACCCGATTTTGGCATTTTAATGGAAAGTGTTGCTTACCCAGATAATAAATGGTCTTTTGCCGTGCCAGCTATAGATAGAGAAATTGCTTTTAAAAGAAGTGTTCTTAATAAAATGACGACATTTTATAATATCGCACTTGAAAACGCTCTTGATTTAGAAGAAATTAATACAAGATTTAAAGATTCTCAGGTGTTTAAAGTAAATAGAAACAATTTAGATAGATGGGCAGAAGCGCTTGATCAGCTTGAAAAAAACGTTGAATATCTTACTGCATACGTAGATGATCCTGCTAGGCTTCAAAAAAATATTAATAAGCTTGAACAAATAGAAATTCAAAAGCTTAAAGAACTTGAAAAAAATAACCAAATAAACAATGCCAGTTAGAAGATATGAAGAGGAGTTAGCAGGCCGACAACAAGGAGGTTCACAATCTACCACTCAATTTTTACCACAATCTACCACTCAATTTTTACCACAACCTACCACTCAATTTTTACCACAACCTAGAACTCAAGTCACACCTTCTAGACAACCTAGTTTTCTATCACCTGTTAACAAAATTGCTGGTGAGTTTACCAAAGGTTTGGCTGGTAGTGGTGTAGAAACATTTGGTGGCTTAGGTGGTTTGGCTGCTAAAGTAATACCAGGGAAAAAAGATGACGAATTTTTTCAAAGAATTAGAGAGAAAGGTGCGAGTATGCGTGGCTCAAGTGGAGCGGCACGGCTTGGGGGTTTTATAGGTGATGTAGGGTCTATTGCTTTAGGAGGTGCTGGAATAGCTGCACGAGCAACTAAATTGCCATCATACATACAAGCACTTGGCAAGCTTAAACGTATTAAGGCAATAACACCATATTTACCTGAAGCGGCGGCAAGTACGGCATTGACTGGCTTACAACAACAAGATCAAATTAAAAGCGGGGAATTAAGTTCGCAGTTTGTTGGTGAAATTATAACTAGTGCGGCGGCTGCTCGAGGTTTAAAGTTTCTTGCAAATAATTATAATAAGTATAAAGCGGCTAAACAAATACCAACTGAAGACTTTCAGATTCCATCTGGAACCCCACAAACCACAATGGGTTCTCAATTACCATCTGGAACCCCACAATTACCATCTGGAACCCAACAAGTACCATCTGGAACCCAACAAGTACCATCTGGAACCCAACAAGCCACAGAGGGTTTACAGTATATTCCGGATAAAGTTTTGCAACAAAAAGTACAACCTATTGCAAAGGAACTTAAAGAAAGTACATTCTTAACACCTGATGCACCATTTATAAGGCTTATTGCTAATGCTAAACCAGAAACAAGAAAGGCATTAGGTAACAAAGAAAATATTGACTTAATTAAAAATTTGCCTAATAATGCTAACTTGGCAAATAAACTTAGATCTAATATTTATTCACCTCTTATTCTTGATCCGATCAAATCTACTTTTGAAGAAGGGGCTAAAGCAGGTCAAGTAATTGGTAAGTACAAAGATGTAATTAAAACAAATAAAGAGGTACAACAAAGTTTGCGAAATTATTTATCAAGCAATATGGATAAAATAGTTAAGCAATTTGGAGGTACACTTTCTAAAGATGGAAAAGTAACAGGTGAATTTAGTTTAATAAACGAAAAAATAATTAAAAAAATTACTTCCTTGCCAACTGCTAGCCCTGATGACTTACAAAATTCTATCACATATTTCAGTAAAATAGCGGGACAGGAATTGAGAAAAGGTAATATACCAGGGTATAGTAAAATAAATCAATTTAAAAAAGCTTTACAAGAAGCACTAGCAAGTGGCCTAGACACACAACAGAAAGCAGAATTTTTAAAAGCAAATGAGATATATTCTAAGTATAAGGACGCACAACCCTCAATTTTTAGTTTGTTAAAACTAAACAAAGCAGAAAGAAGTAAACTTATAAGACAAATTGAATTAGACGATGATAAAAATTTTAATCAAAAAATAGCTGAGACGCTAAGAAGGGCTTCAAATATAAATACTGCAAAAATGTTTGACTCATTAGAAACTATAAATGAGTCCGCAACAACAAAAATCGACATACCAACTTTAAAAAACACAGTTGATATAGTTGAAAACATTTTAAAAACTACTAGTGGCGGAGAAAGTGCTCGAACTTTTACACCACTAATAACTACTGCAATAGAAATAGGGGTACCAAAAGCAAACATGATGAAACAAGCTGGACAATTATTTAAAGCAATTAAACCTGGTGTAGATTTAAACTTAGGTCAGGCACAAAAAAATGCTGAAGCAATTGAAGCTCTCATTAGAGTATTTGGCAAGTAATTATTCAAAAATATCTTTAAAAACTGTACACAATGTAAAGTTTACACATGTGGAAAGAAAACACACGAACAATAGCTCTTTAAATAGTTCCATAATAGTTGTTTATATAAATAAAAAATAGCATAAATAATATCTATGTCAAACTTACAAAAAAAAATAAAACGTTTTAAATTGTCAGGAGTTAACAAACCAAAGCGTACACCATCACACCCAAGCAAGAGCCACATGGTTCTTGCAAAGGTGGGTGACAAAACTAAACTGATACGTTTCGGACAGCAGGGTGTCTCTGGTGCTGGTAAGGATCCAAAGACCGCCAAAGACAAGGCAAGAAGAAAGTCTTTCAAAGCACGGCATTCTGCTAATATATCTAAAGGCAAAATGTCAGCCGCATATTGGGCAAATAAAGTTAAATGGTAAATTTGCTCATATTACAAAAAGGTTTTATAAATAAATAATATTCTATATAATATAAATATAGCCCCTTCAAACATGAAGACACACATAGTAGTGCATCATAGCGTTACACCAAATCAAGATTGGTACAAAGCAAGTAAATCAATAAATGCTTCACACAGGGAAAGGGGGTTTCCTGTGTCGTCCCTGGGCTATTATATAGGGTATCACGCTATTATTGATCCAGACGGTTACATCTTGCAAACCCGAGATTATGACGAAATTGGTGCACATGCTGGTGTGGGTGATTGGAATAAAAAATCTATTGGCGTTTGTTTAATTGGTAATTTTGAAGAAAAAGAACCTACAAACAAACAATTACATAGTTTAGCGGCGTTTATTGAAAGACAAGCAAAAGCCTACAATATTCCACGCTCTAATATCAAATATCACGGAGAATTGAAGAAGACTGCATGTTGTGGTTCAAAATTAATCAAAAAGCTCCCAGAAGTGATTTCTGTGGCTTACGATGGAGTTTTGCAAAAATGGGAACAAGATGCAAAACAATGGGCACAAGACCATGGACTAATTACAAATTGGGATCATTTGCCATGCTCAAAAACGCAAGCCGTTTGGTTTGCTGAAATTTTGAGAAAATATGATAAATATTTAAATTTAAAATATGAAAACAAAAAAAATGATGACGGAGAAATTCTCGTCTAAAAAATTTACTGTAGCTATTTTATTAATTGTGATAGAATTTCTTAGAGGATTTGGGTTTGATTTACCTGCCGAATCTTCACAAGTGATTCAAACGGTTGCTATGTCTTACTTAGGCGGGCAATCAGTTGTAGACGCTGTAATAGCTTTTAAAACTAAAAAATGAAAGATTTAATATTTATACTAAGTATATTTATTCAGTTGTGGTTTTGTTATGTATATTTGCCAGGAAAAAGACTAGTGCCTTACAGTATATGCTTGGGAGTTGCTTTACTTACATTTACGATAAAAATGCCAACTCCAGAAATGAGTCTAGAATTGGCTTTTACTGTATTTAATGTACAGTGTTTAGCTTTATCTACAAAGGAATTTATTTCATATATACGTCGCAAAAAGTCTTAGCCTCATCAAATCCTTTACAAACTGCAACGTGTAAATCTTTATGTGTGGCCAGGTTTTCTAGCCACACTTTTTGATTCTTACTAACAACGCCGCCTTTTTTACGTTTCATTTCTATAAATAAACATTCGGCTTTTTTTGTTTTAGATTTATCCTTGGGTATAAAAATAAAATAATCAGGAAAACCAGAGCTAACACCCAAGTCATGAGCTTTCTTTTTTTGCTTCCAACTTTTGGTATACATTTCGTTGTGTATGTGTGTGAATAATACATTCTTTAATGTTAAATAGTGTACAAGTGTTCTGCACTCTTCAAATTCAGTTGGTGTATTATTCATTTCCAATATTTATAAAATCTTGATGATTCAAATATTGCTCTATATTTGGGATTATTGTTTCAGTTGTGTCTTTAGTAAAGCCTACCTCTTCAGAATATCGCAAGTATGCTTCATAAGTCATAATTGGCATTTTAGAACTCGTCACAATTACCAAAGGCATTTGATTTTGACCTAAAACAATACCCACGCTATTTTTACCGAGTCTGATATGCCGTCCCATACACATGGAATAATCTCCAACTTCTGCCAGTCTAGTTGCAAGTGCAATACTTCTATTGCCTGCGATTGCATGCTCCGCCATGGTTAAACTACCATTGCCCGCTTGTGCTTTTTTTATTGCTCTTAATGCTGCACCATTACCGCTTAGTTTTTCTAAATCATTAAACATTTTTAGTTTGATTATGGAATATTGCTAGGTTTTCAAGGTGTAGTTGTAACAGATCTCTTTTTAGCATAAAGATTTTTCCGTCTAGCATGCTAATTTGATACCCAATTTTACAAAGCTCACTATAAATAAATAACCGCTCACTCCAAATGTCCTCTTGGTTCAGATCAACTCTGATTAACTCCCTGCTTTTTTCAAACTGTTTGTTTGATGAAATAGAGTCACGCAATACGTTTATAATTTTATATAATTTTTCAGAATCACATTCTGTATCTTTATATAAAGATGATTCTTCTTCTATTTTGTCGATAAAATAGGATATTTCTACTAATTCTTTTGTATTCATTATTTTATTAGGTTACCTTTTGCATCACAAATTTTAGCTCCTAAACCTTTAATATGATTTAATACAGCTTCATTTGATTTTATTTTAAACACTTGTTTATCTTCTATATATTCAACGCCCGACAAACTTTTAACTATCTTATGATTTTCCTCTGCTACTTTAGCGTAATAAAAACTTGGCTTTTGAGCCATTGCAATAGTTCTGTTTTGTGCTTTTTGCATTTCTTCTGCACTAGCAATGTTGTCTATATCAAGACCAAGACAGCCTAGTGCACGCCCCCAAGCAGAGGTTTCCGCATTTTCCAACGCACTTGTTTTATTGATATAGCTTGATGATTCAAGCTCTTGAGCATGTCCAACAAAATAACGCTCAGGCTTAGTAATATCTGGTGTGACTACTGCTTTTACAATCCAAAGCGTGTCATTTTCTAGCTCGATGCGTTCAAATGTCGATTGAATTGTACCGTTTTTATAATGGATATGAAATTGTCTAATACGTTCTGCAACTGTGACATATTCCTTCCCCTTTATGTTAATTTTTTTGACTTCCGTGTTCATTTTAATTTGTTAAAAATAGTCTTGATTCAAAGAATGTATTATCTACAT
>Ga0102963_1000345_pt1 | contig 20022 bp, 22 predicted proteins | sample SalPon2_C_H2O_MG_2_FD_84522 | JGI IMG/M metagenome (GOLD analysis project Ga0102963, IMG submission 84522) | Salt pond water microbial communities from South San Francisco under conditions of wetland restoration - Salt Pond MetaG SF2_C_H2O_MG | ecosystem: Environmental > Aquatic > Non-marine... | reverse complement strand
TTTATACTTATCTTATTCAAAAACTTTTTTGCTATTTTTAAATTGAGAAAATCTTCTTTTAAATTTGTCCATTTGTATAAAAAAAAATATTCCAAAAATATTTCTAATTCTTTATTATCCATTTGAAACTTCTTAAGCCTTTATAGATTTAAAAGTAAACGCTCTGGTTTTTCTAACTGCTCTTTTATATTTATTAGAAAAGATACAGCATCCTTACCATCCAAGAGTCTGTGATCATAGCTTAAAGCTAAATACATCATTGGTCTTATTTCAATTTTTCCATCAATCACAACAGGCCTGTCTTGAATCTTATGCATGCCTAATATTGCAGTTTGAGGAGCATTTAAAATTGGAGTGGACAAAAGTGATCCAAAAACACCTCCATTAGATATTGTAAAAGTTCCACCTTGCATTTCTTCAATTGATAATTTTCCTTCCTGTGCCTTTGAAGAGAATTCAATAATTGTTTTTTCTATCTCAGGCAGAGTCATCATATCAGCATCTCTAATAACAGGAACAACTAGACCTTTATCTGTTGAAACAGCAACACTAATATCTTGATAACCGTGATACACAACATCATTGCCGTCTATTGATGCGTTTGCTATCGGATACTTTTTTAATGCAATTATTGAAGCCGCCACAAAGAAACCCATGAAACCAAGCTTTAATCCATGATTTTGTTTAAAGTCTTCTCCATGCTCATTTCTAAAATTTTTAATTGGTTGCATATCAACTTCATTAAAAGTTGTTAACATCGCAGTTTCTTGAGTGACTGACAGCAATCGCTTGGCAATTGTAGTCCTCATTCTCGACATAGGAACTCTTTCCTCTTCCCTTGAGCTATCTTTGACAGGTTTCACTTCTGATTCATTTGTCTTTTTATTCATAGATTTACTTAAATAGTTGTTGATATCAGTTTTTGTAATTCTTCCGTCTTTTCCTGTTCCAACTACATCTTCTGGATTAATTTTATACTCATCTAATAGCCTTCTTATGGCTGGTCCATGGCCCATTGATTTGTTGTTTTCTGTTGAAATATTAGTTTTTTTATTTTTTATGTCTTCTTCAATACTTTCACTAGCACTTAGAGATATATTATTTTTTTTAACTTCTGCAATAAGCTCTCCGCTTAAAACTATATCTCCTTCATTTTTAATAATTTTTGATATTTCTCCATCAATAGGAGAAAGAACTTCTAAAACTATTTTATCAGTTTCAATTTCAGCTATTAATTCATCTTGTTTAACGTTTTCTCCCTCTTTTTTAACCCAGTTTGAAATTGTACCGTCAGAGACTGATTCAGGGTAGGTTGGAGATTTTATTTCTGTTGTCATTTTAATTCCTTAATACTCAAAAGCTTGATTTATTAATGTTTCTTGTTGTTGTTTATGTAATTTGTTTAAACCTACGGCAGGAGCTGAAGCAGATGGACGACTAACTAATTTAATTTGTTTTTCAGAAAAACGATCTAAAACTCTTTGAATTCTGTGCCTATGGCTAAACCATGCCCCTTGGTTTGCTGGTTCTTCTTGACACCATATAAATTCATTAGAGTTAGAATATTGTTTCAAAATAAACTCTAGCTCATCATAGGGAAAAGAATAAAGTTGTTCGATTCTTATTATTGCTATTTCTTCAGATTTAAGTTCTTTTTTCTTTTCATTTAAGTCGTAAAAAACTTTACCTGAGCAAAGTATTACCTTTTTTATTTTATTTTTATTTTTAATTTTTTCATCAATTACAGGCATAAATGATCCGTTAATTAACTCTCCTAGACTCGACGTTGCTAAGGGATTCCTTAAAAGACTTTTGGGAGAAATAATTATTAGAGGTCTTCTCATTTTTCTAATCGTCTGGAGTCTAAGTAAATGATAGATTTGAGCCGGTGTTGTTGGAGTGCAGACCTGAATATTATCATGCGCGCATAATTGTAGATACCTCTCTAACCTTGCACTGCTATGCTCTGGACCTTGACCTTCGTAGCCATGAGGTAAAAGCATTACAAGACCAGAAAGCCTTTCCCATTTATGTTCTGCAGAAACTATAAATTGATCGATAACTACTTGTGCACCATTTGCAAAATCACCAAATTGAGCTTCCCATATTACTAGACCACTTGGCCAAGCGGTAGAATAACCATACTCAAAACCTAAAACCGCTTCTTCAGATAGGAGTGAGTCATAGATATCAATTATTGTATTATTTTTTTCAGCAATTTTAACTAAGGGCATATACTCAGCACCAGTTTTTTGATCGTGAATTACAGAATGTCTGTGAGCAAAAGTTCCTCTCCTGACATCTTGACCAGAGAATCTAATCGGATAACCCTCGCTTAATAAGGTTGCATAAGCCATATTTTCAGCAAATCCCCAATTTATAGGTATATCACCCAAATTCATCTTTTTTCTATCATCGAGTATTTTTGATACTTGTTTTTGTGCATCAAAATCATTTGGAACAGAGCTTATTATTTTCCCTAATTCATTAAATTTTTTCGGATCAAATTTTGTATCAGTTTCTTCATCCCATGTTCTCTTAATATATGGCGTCCAATCAAACCATTTATCCTCATTTGAAGAACCAAGGTTATCAGTGACTAGCTCACCTTTCTCTAATGAAATTCTATAATTTTTTTGAAAATTCTCAGTTTCATTCTGTGAAACAACCCCCTCAGCAATTAACTTTTCTTGGTATTGATCTCTAACGGATTTATGATTTTTTATTTTATTATACATTAAAGGCTGGGTAGCAGATGGCTCATCAGCTTCATTATGACCGCGTCTTCTAAAACAAAACATATCAATTATAATATCTTTTTTAAAAGTATACCTATATTCACAAGCAAGTTTTGCAGCAAATACTACCATTTCAGGATCATCACCGTTAACATGAAGTATTGGGCACTCTATCATTTTAGCTACATCTGTTGAGTAAAGGGTAGACCTTGCATCTCTAGCATCTGAAGTTGTAAATCCAATTTGATTATTTACTATTACATGAATTGTTCCGCCAACTCCATAACCCCTGGTTTGAGACATTTGCAGGGTTTCCATAACAACGCCTTGACCAGAAAAAGCAGCATCACCATGAATTAAGACAGGAATTACTAGATTTTTTTCTGTATCTTTTAATCTCTCTTGTCGAGCTCTTACTGAACCCTCAATAACAGGATTAACTATTTCTAGATGAGAAGGGTTGTTATTAAGAGATACATGAACCTCTCCATTTGGTGTTAGAATATTTGATGAAAAGCCTAAATGGTATTTTACATCACCACTGCTTGCACCTTCTAGTTCATAATCTTCTTCAAATTCAGAAAAAAGTTCTTTAGGAGACTTTCCGAGCACATTAACAAGTAGGTTTAATCTGCCCCTATGAGACATTCCAAGACAAATTTGTTCGGCTCCAAAAATGCTACAATTTTGTATTAAACTATCAACAAGTGGTATAAGTGATTCCGCCCCTTCAGAACCAAATCTTTTCATACCAGGGTACCTTGTGGCTAAAAATTTTGCCAAACCCTCAGTTGAGTTCAAGCGCTTTAGCAAGTTTACTTTTTCTTCTTTTTTGAAATAAACTTTTCCTAAGTTTGGCTCAAGCCTATCTTGAAACCACAATCTTTCCCTTGTATTGGTAATATAATTATATTCAATACCCATAGTACCGCAGTAAATTTTTTTAAGTGAATTTACTATTTCTTCTAGGGTTGCTTCATCTTTATTTATGTTGAGAGTATCAGTACTAAATTTTTTTTCTAAATCGATTTTTTGCAAGTCATGAAACTCAAGATCTAAATCTTCACAAATACTTGTTTTTCTGATGCCAAGAGGGTCTAAGTTTGCTCTTTGATGACCTCTATTCCTGTAAGATTGAATTAACTGAATAACTCTAATTTGTTTTTTATCAAAAGATTTATTAGTAATAGGTTGATTTGAGTAAGTTCGCCTTCTTCGCTGATTTTTAAATTTTTCTATAACGTCTTTATGAGATATATCTTTTTCGCTATCTGTATTTTTTGGAAGTGTTTCAAAGTAAATTTTCCAGTCTTTAGATACTGAATTAGGGTCTTCTAAATATGACTCATAGAGCGCTTCAATGTATGGAGCACTTCCTTCTGAAGTATTTATAGTTGACTTCATTTTGACTTTATCGCTCATTTTAATACCATTAGCTATAAATAACTATTTCTGTTATTTAAAATCATTCTAAACAATATGCAATTATTTTTTTTATTATTCTTGATGTAAAAAAGGGTGTTATCCATATATTTATATGGAGGCCACTGCCAGATTCGAACTGGCGTCCACGGCTTTGCAGGCCGCTGCGTAACCACTCCGCCAAGTGGCCATAATAACAGTCTCTTTCTTATTAGATTTATATCATATTTGTCTAGATAATCTTTATTTTTTACTTTAATTACATTCACCTTGTAATAACTATAAACATGTACTATCTATAAAAAAATGACGCTAACGTCATTTTTTATAAAATTTGGATAATAATGAAAAAACATATTTTCTTAATATTTTGTTTATTTTTAAATACTGAATTGCTTTCAAGTACTTTAGAGGAAGCACTTTCTCTTGCTTATAAAAAAAATCCTTTAATTCAGGCTAAAAGAGCTGATTTAAGATCTAATGATGAGCTTGTGTCCATGTCATCATCAGAGTTTTATCCAAGAATTAGAGTTATTGGTTCTTATGGAGAAACTGTCACAAATTATAACGATACTGATGAAATAAAATTAAAACCGAGTGTAGCAAAAGTTGAGGCTGAACAAATAATTTTTTCAGGAGGACGTTTGCTTAATAACAGATCTCAATCTTTAAATTTAGTAGCTGCAAGCCGAGCGGATTTAAATATTTTAGAACAAGAGGTTTTGTTTTCCGCTGCAGAGGCTTTTTTTAATGTTTTAACAAACCAAAAAATTGTTGAACTTAGGGAAGTAAATCTTGATGTACTAAATGAGAGGCTCGAAGTTGCAAAAATACAATTTGAAGTAGGGGAGCTTACCTTAACAGATGTTGCTCAATCAGAAGCTAGATTATCATTATCACAAGCAAATTTAGCTGAAGCAAGATCTAATCTTGAGAAAAGCAAAGCAATTTATAAATCTATTATAGGCGTTAATGCTCTAAATTTATCTAATGAATTTATTGCTTTCAGTTTGCCGGCAACAATCGAAGAGGCACTTTCTATTGCTAATGCTAAAAGTCCATATATTAAATTTGCAGAAAAATCAGAGCTGTCGTCAAGGTACGGTGTAAAATCAGCGAAATCAAAATTATTACCATCTATAAGCCTGAAAGGTGAGTTTTCCAATTCAGAAGAGATGTTGTTTAATATGGGTGGAGATGCATATCAAATAACGGGTGTATTGAGTATGCCAATTTTTTCCGGTGGATTAAATTGGTCAAATATAAGAAAAGCTCAGGAAATAAATATTAGAGATAAATTTAAGTTAGTTGAGGCCAGAAGTTTTGTCGTTCAAGAGGTAAAGTCTGCTTTTTCTCAATATAACTCATCATTGATTAAGGTTAATTCTTCAAAAAAACAATTTGAAGCAAATAAAATTGCGCTTGAAGGAGTAAAAGAAGAGTTTGAGCTTGGCACCAGAACTAATTTGGATGTATTAGACGCAGAGCAGGAATTTTTAGATTCTCAAGTATTAATGATAAGTTCAGAAAATAATTCAAAACTGTCAATGTTTTATTTGCTTCTAAGTATTGGCTCTTTAAATCCTGATACTTTATCTCTTCCTGTTTCAAAATATGACCCTAATTTAAATTATAACAAAGTAAAAAATATTAAAATTGGATGGAAAAGATTTAAAGATATTAAAAATCTTGATTGAACTATAATGTCGATGTTGTAAGGTGTTTTTTGTCATGGTTTCAAACGAAAATAATGAAGAAATGTCTGTTAATGATATTCTCTCATCAATTAAAGAAGTTATCTCTAGCGAACAGGACTTAGATAAACCGTTCGATAATAATGAGTTTATTGAATTAACTGATGTTGTTGATGAAGATGAGGAAATTCTTTTAGAGGACGTAGTTGATGTTAGAAATGACTCGTTATCCAATGATCCAGCTGAAAATGAAGAAAAAGATAATAGTTTAAGTATAGATAATTCTAATTTGATTTCTGATTTATCCATTGATGATATTGTCAGAGAAACAATTAAAGAAACTCTCAATGATTGGTTTGCTAAAAATTTAAAAACGATTGTAGAAGAATCTGTTAAAGAAGAAGTAGCAAAACTATTTAAAAAACGTAATTAAGATGATTGAAAAAAAATATGATCCCTCTGAAGCTGAGAGGCGAATTTATGACATGTGGGAGTCCAAAGGGCTTTTTAAACCAACAGATTCTGAAAATGAAAATTTTTCTATAGTAATGCCACCGCCAAATGTAACTGGGAGCTTACATATGGGGCATGCATTAAATACAACCCTACAAGATATTATTGTCAGATATCAGAGGATGAAGGGAAAAAATGTTCTATGGCAACCTGGAACTGATCATGCCGGTATTGCAACTCAAATGGTTGTTGAAAGAAATCTTCAATCAGAGAGAAATGTTTCAAGGCGTGATTTAGGAAGAGAAACTTTTGTTGATGAGATATGGAAGTGGAAAGAAAAGTCTGGTGGTACAATTACAGAACAATTAAGAAGGTTGGGGGCTTCATGTGATTGGAGTAGAGAGAGATTTACCATGGATGACGGTTTGTCTGAGGCGGTAATTAAGGTTTTCGTAGAACTCTATAATGATGGCTTAATATATAAAGACAAAAGACTTGTTAATTGGGATCCAAAGCTTAAAACAGCTATTTCTGATTTGGAAGTTGATCAAAGGGAAACCAAAGGTAGTTTATGGTATATCAATTACCCTCTTCAAAACGATGAAAACAAATATATAACAATTGCAACTACACGACCTGAAACAATGTTTGGTGATACAGCTATTGCTGTTCATCCTGAAGATGAAAGGTATAAAGATTTAATAGGTCAAAAAGTTTTAATTCCCATTGTTAACAGACAAATTTCTATTGTTAAAGATGAATATGCAGATCCCGATCAGGGGAGTGGAGCGGTAAAAATTACTCCTGCTCATGATTTTAATGATTTTGAAGTTGGCAAAAGAAATAATCTTGAAATGATTTCAATATTTGACACAGATGGAAATTTAAATGAAAACACCCCTGATGAATGGAGGGGTTTAAATAGATTTGAAGCAAGAAAAAGACTAGTAGACCAGCTCCAAATTGAAAATTTTTTAGTTAAAGTAGAAGATTATACTCATGTTGTCCCTTATGGCGACAGATCATATGAGGTTATTGAGCCTTTTTTAACCGATCAATGGTATGTAGATGCAAAGAAGCTCTCGATAGCCGCTATTAAGAATGTTGAAGAAGGTAAAACAAAGTTTATACCCAGCAATTGGTCAAAAACTTATTATGAATGGATGAATAATATTCAACCATGGTGTATTTCAAGACAGCTTTGGTGGGGCCATAGAATTCCTGCATGGTATACAGCTGACGGTGATATTATTGTAGCTTCTTCAGAGAGCGAAGCTTTAAAAATTGCCAAGAAGGAGTATAAAACTGAAAAAATATATCAGGATGAAGATGTTCTTGATACATGGTTTTCTTCGGCATTATGGCCTTTTACAACTTTAGGATGGCCAAATGAAGAGAATGATCTTTCTAAATTTTATCCTACAAATCTTTTAGTTACTGGTTTTGATATAATTTTTTTCTGGGTTGCTAGAATGATGATGATGGGCCTATATTTTCAGAAGAATATTCCTTTTTCAGAAATTTATATTCATGCATTAGTAAGAGACGAGAATGGCCAAAAAATGTCTAAGTCAAAAGGCAATGTAGTTGATCCATTAAAATTAATAGATAATTTTGGAGCAGATTCTCTTAGATTCACATTAGCATCTATGGCGTCATATGGAAGAGATATAAAGCTATCTGAAGCACGGGTTGAGGGCTATAGAAATTTTGGGACAAAGTTATGGAATGCTGCAAGATTTTGTGAATTAAATAATTGTATAAAATTAAATAATAAAAATATATCAGAACTCTCAAATCCAATAACTACCTGGCTATTATCAGAAATGATTAAGACTGAAAAAAATATTGATACATTTCTTGATGATTATAAATTTAACGAAGCTGCAAATGAAATATATCATTTCGTTTGGCATATTTTTTGTGATTGGTATTTAGAGCTTATTAAACCATATTTTAATGACAATAAACATGATGAGCTAGAAGAATTAAGATATATTACTTCTATATCTTTAAATTTTATCTTAATTAAATTACATCCATTTATGCCATTTATTACTGAGGATTTATGGAAAAAAGTAAGCAATAAAGAAGAATCACTAATTTCAAGTAGTTGGAATATATCTTTACCATCTTTAAAAAACGTTTCTTTTGTTAAAAGTACTGAAACAATCATTGAAATTATTACTAGCATTAGGTCAATTAGATCAGAATTAAATATTCCTTCCAAAAAAGAGCTTTTATTACAAGTTTATGAGAAAGATTCAGATAAGATAGATGAAATTAAAAATATTAATTTATTATTAAATAAATTAATAAAAATAAACAAAATTGAAAGAGTAAATCATTTTTCTGATCGCTCGGCTTCCTTTTCAGCATCAAATATTGATTTTGCTCTTGTTATTGATCAAAGCATAGACCTATCATCAGAAATAAAAAGAATTGAAAAAGAAGAAATTAAAATTATTAACGATATTGAATTACTTAAGAAAAAGTTAAGTAATGATAGTTTTGTTAAAAAAGCGCCTAAAAATATTGTAAAAGAGAGTAATGATAGATTAGATGATCTTTTGTCTGATCAGGTAAAACTAGGGGAGTCCAAATTATTTATTAATAAACTTATTTCTCATGGAAAATAATATTGAAATAAAAAAAAGATTTTGTCCTTTGTGTAAAGAACCTAAATATAACAATCAGTTATTCTATAATTCTAAACCTTGGAGGCTTGTTCAATGTCAATGTTCTTTTGTTTATATGCCAGAGGTTCCAGTATACGAAAGAATGAAAAATGAATTTTCTTGGGAAAGAAATTTTGAAAAAGAGAAAAAAATAAGCCTTAAAAAAAAGATTCGAAGAAAAGTAAAAACTTTAATTAAGAGAGATAAATTAAAATTTCTTCTAAATCGTTATTGTGAGGAAGGGGATGTTTTGGATATTGGATGCGGATCAGGTGCAAAATTCGAAAATATTTCAGAAATTTACACTCCTTATGGAATAGATATTTCTGAGGAATCAGCGAATAAGGCTAATTTATTTTTTAAAAAAAGAGGTGGAAAAGCGATTTGCGCTCCTTCTACAAAAGTATTAGAGGAGTTTGGAGAAAATAAATTTTCTGGAGCAATCTTAAGGTCTTATTTGGAACATGAACATGAGCCTTTTGAAGTTTTAAAGAATTTAAAATTTACTTTAAAAAATAATGCCTGTGTTATTATAAAGGTACCTAATTACGATAGTATTAATAGAAAGATTAGAAAAGAAAAGTGGTGTGGCTTTCATTTTCCAGATCATGTAAATCATTTTACTCCAAAAACTTTACTTAAGATGGTAAAGGATACAAATTATGAGGTCATACAATTTAATTTTTTAGACTATCTACCAACTAGCGATAATATGTGGATGGTAGTGAGACCAATTTGATATTATGAGGCTTAATTATGTCAGAAAAAAAGTTTGATAAGAATAAATTACCAAGTAGGCATGTAAGTCTAGGACCTGAAAGGGCTCCTCATAGATCTTATTATTATGCTATGGGAATGACAGAAGAAGATATTAAAAAACCTTTTGTAGGCGTTGTTTCTACCTGGAATGAAGCTGCCCCTTGTAATATTGCTTTAATGCGACAGGCTCAATCAGTAAAAAAGGGTGTTAAGGATGCAGAAGGAACACCAAGAGAATTTTGCACTATAACAGTTACCGATGGTATAGCTATGGGACACCAGGGTATGAAATCATCTTTAGTTTCTCGAGAAGTTATAGCTGACTCAACTGAGCTTACTGTTCGCGGGCACTCATATGATGCGCTCGTTGGTTTAGCTGGGTGCGACAAATCTTTGCCTGGCCTTATGATGGCAATGTGCAGGCTTAATGTTCCAAGTGTATTTATGTATGGTGGTTCAATCTTACCTGGAAGATATAAAGGTAATGATGTTACTGTTGTTGATGTATTTGAGGCGGTTGGTAAATACGCTGCAGGTGCATCTACAGAAGATGACTTAAAAGACCTTGAGCAGGTTGCATGCCCAAGCGCAGGAGCCTGTGGAGGGCAATTTACTGCCAATACAATGGCATGTGTTTCTGAGGTAATGGGTTTAGCTCTTCCATACTCTTCTGGAGCTCCAGCGCCTTATGAAGATCGTGATAAATATGCCTACGAGTCTGGAAAGCAGATTATGAATTTAATTGAAAAGAATATTAGGCCAAGAGATATAGTTACAAAGAAATCTCTTGAAAATGCAGCTACCATTGTTGCTGCTACAGGAGGTTCAACTAATGCTGGATTACATTTACCAGCAATTGCTCACGAATGTGGTATTAAATTTTCTTTAGATGATGTCGTAGAAATTTTCAAAAGAACACCTTACATTGCTGATCTAAAGCCAGGTGGACAATATGTTGCTAAGGATGTTTATGAAGCAGGTGGTGTCCCTATTATTATCAAAACTCTTTTTGAGGGAGGTTTTATTCATGGTGATTGCATGACTGTTACCGGAAAAACCCTTGAAGAGAATCTTCAAAAAGTTGAGTTTAATAAAAATCAAAAAGTTATCCGACCTTATAACAACCCTTTAAGCACAACAGGCGGTGTTGTTGGTTTAAAGGGTAATCTTGCTCCAGATGGAGCTATAGTAAAAGTTGCAGGATTAGAGAATACATTCTTTGAGGGATATGCAAGGTGTTTCGATTGTGAAGAAGATGCATTTGAATGTGTTTCTAATGAAGATTACGAAATAGGAGAAGTAATAGTTATTCGTTATGAAGGACCTAAGGGCGGACCTGGAATGAGGGAAATGCTATCAACTACGGCAGCACTTTCCGGCCAAGGCGTTGGTGGAAAAGTTGCTTTAATTACCGATGGAAGATTTAGTGGAGGAACTAGAGGACTATGTGTTGGCCATGTTGGACCTGAGGCTGCAACTGGTGGTCCAATTGCTTTAATCAAAGATGGCGATAAAATTATAATTGATGGTGAAAAAGGAATTCTTAACGTTGATATATCTGAAAAGGAAATGGAAGAAAGAAGAAAAAGTTGGAAACCCAGAGGCACTGATTACAATAGCGGAACATTGTGGAAATACTCTCAGACAGTAGGTTCTGCTCAAAATGGCGCAATAACTCATCCCGGGGCTGAAGAAGAAACCCACGTTTATGCTGACTTATAAATTATGATAGTTCTATAATTATTGGCACATGATCAGAGGGCTTTTCTTTGTCTCTCACTGACTTATCAATGTAGACATTATTTGTTTTATCACTTGCTTGAGGTGATGTTAAAATATGATCAATCCTAATCCCTTTATTTCTTTGCCAAGCTCCTCTTTGGTAATCCCAGAAAGTATAGTTTTCAGCATCTTGATTAAATTGTCGAAAAGAATCTATGAAGCCTAATGATAGAATTTCTCTATACGCTTTTCTTGTTTCCATTTTAAAAAGAGCATCATCTTTCCAATCCCCTGGGTCATATGTATCAATATCTTCAGGGATTACATTAAAATCTCCAAGAACAATAAAAATTTCTTCGTTAAGAAGCGTATTATGTAAATGATTTTTAAGTTTATTCATCCAATTTAATTTGTAGTCATATTTTGGTCCCGGAGCAGGGTTACCATTTGGTAGATAAATATTTGATATTCTTATCATACCTATGTCTGTAGAATGAACTGTTTCTATATACCTTGCCTGCTCATCACCATAATCGGGAATACCTTGAAAAGTCTCTTCAACTAAATATTTGGATAATGTAGCAACACCGTTATAGCTTTTTTGACCATGAATCTTAACATTATAGCCAATTTCTTCAAACGGACTTAATGGAAAATCTTTATCAATTACTTTTGTTTCTTGTAAGCATAAAATATCTGGATTTTCTAACTTAAGCCAATCAAGAATATTACCAATTCTTGTTCGTACAGAGTTTACATTCCAGCTTGCAATTTTCACGATATTTACAATGAAAAAGATGTACCGCAACCACATTCAGATGTTGCGTTAGGATTTTTTATTTCAAAAGATTGACCAATTAAATCATTTTTATAATCAATTACAGATCCTTGAATATAAGGAATTGAAACCTCATCAATTATTACTTTTGCTCCATGTTCCTCAATAACAATATCACCTTGCTCAGAATTATTAACGAGGTCGAATTTATAAGAAAAACCAGCACACCCTCCACCAAGCACAGAAATTTTAAGAATCAAATCCTTTTTTTCAGAAATAATAATATTATTGATTTTATCGGCAGCTTTTTTACTTATTGATATATTATTTTTTTCTGTCATTAATTTCCAGGTAAACTACCCGCTCCTAAACGACCAAGATTCCCAAAGAGTTGTTGAAGAACTGTAAGCTCTCTTCCTCTAGTAGGTGTGGTTCTATCCACATAAGATATAATCTTTCCTTCTTCTAATCCATAATATTTTAGATTATTTACTTTATCATCATCATCAAAAGATACTGCTAAAACTCTTCTGTCTGTTACGGTTGGATTGTAGAATGCAACTGTTTCAGCCTTGCTATATATATAATACCAGGTCGAAGCATCAATTGCTGAAGTAGTTGATGGTGATCCTAAAATATCCATTACATCATTTGAAATGGTCTCATTAACTTTTATTTGGTCTAAAAGTTTTTCATCAAAAACGTAACCCCTGTTTTCTACAATAGGTGAACACGATGCTGATAGAAAAACTAGAGCAATAAATAAATATTTTTTAATTACATATTTCATTAAATAAAGTTACCATTTAATTATAATAAATTATAGGAATGATATTTTCTATTATATTTGTCAATCTTAGTGATTAAAATGTTTAAAAAAATAATTTCATATATAAAAAATCTTTACAATCCTATCCCTGATTATTCATCGCCTCATGGCGTTTTATATAAAAGAATCCTTAATTCATCCTATGAAAGGCGTTTTTATGAAAAAATAATGGTTCCAGACACACTTGATGGAAGGTTTGATCTAATAATTCTTCATATCTTTATAATCGTAAAAATTTTTCAAAATTCAAACGAACAAAATAAAAATTTTACACAAAAACTATTTGATATATTTATGCTTGAAGTAGAATCATCATACAGAGAAATGGGAATTAGTGATCAGTCATTTAGTAAAAAAATGAAAGTTGTTATCGAGTCTTTTTATGGAAGAACAAAAATGTATGATTTGAATTTTGATGATAAGGATGAATTTACAAACTGCCTTATCCGCAATATTTGGTCTGGAGATGTCTCTAAAGAAATTTTTGCAGGAGAGTTATATGATTTTGTTATTCAAAAAGTTAATAAATATAATAATAAATCAATAGGTGAAATTTTAGAAATTTCTGTTGATGGTTTTTAAATTCTTGAGGTCTTAGTTTGGGTAAAATAGTTTCAATAGATGCAATGGGTGGAGACCATGGTCTCGATGTTACTATTGATGGTGCTTGTTTGGCGCTTAAAAGCCAAAAAGAATTATCTGTAATTCTATTTGGTGATGAGAATCTAATTAGGAAAAAACTTAAAAATAAAATTTATCCAATTGATAAGATAAAGGTTATCCACTGCAGTAAAGTAGTTGAAATGGACACCAAGCCAATAGATGCTATTAGAAGGGTTGGTAAGGAGTCCTCCATGTGGGGTTGCATAAATGCTGTCTCAGAGGGTAAGGCAGATGTCGCAATATCTGCAGGAAATACTGGTGCATTAATGGGGCTGTCCACAATAATATTACGAACAATTGATGGCATTGAAAGGGCTGCAATATCAAGTTTATGGCCAAATAAATCTAATTATTCTGTAGTTTTAGATTTAGGTGCAAATATAGAGGTAACCTCTGATCAGTTAGTGCAATTTGGCATTCTTGGATATTCCTATGCAAAGAGTGTATTTAATAAAGATAATCCGACAATAGGCTTATTAAATATCGGTCACGAAGAGATGAAAGGAACAGAGATAATTCAAGAGGCATCTATAAAAATGAAAAATCTTTTTCCAAAAGATTACATTGGCTATGTAGAGGGTGATAATCTATCTTTGGGTAAATCTGACGTAGTTATAACTGATGGTTTTACTGGAAATATTGCTTTGAAAACCGCTGAAGGAACCGCTAGATTAATTGGCCATTTTATAGCAGATGTTTTTGCTAGTTCTATAAGGGGTAAATTAGGTTATTTAATAGGCAAAACTGCCTTCAGAGCTCTTAAAGATAAAATGGATCCAAGAGAATTAAACGGAGGTGTTTTTTTGGGCCTAAACGGCCTAGTGGTTAAAAGCCATGGTGGAACAGATATTCTTGGGTTTTCAAAAGCAATTGAATTTAGTACAAAGCTATCTCAATCTAATATTTCAAGTGAAACTAAAAAACTTATAGCAAAGAAAAAAGATTATGAATCAAGAGATTAAATTATATCAATCAGTTGTTACAGGTATTGGTGCTGCACTTCCAAAAAAAATTGTCACAAATAAAGACCTTACTAAAATAGTAGATACTACTGAGGAATGGATAGTTGAAAGAACAGGAATTCAAGAGAGAAGAATTGCGTCAGATAATGAAACTACATCATCTTTGGGAACTGAGGCAGCAAAAATTGCACTACAAAATGCACAACTTAAAAATACAGATATTGACTTAATTATTTTAGCAACGGCCACACCAGATAATACTTTTCCCGCATCAGCAACTGTTATTCAATCATCATTGGGGATAGTTAAGTGCTATGCTTATGATATGCAAGCAGTATGCTCAGGGTTTGTATTTGCTTTAGAGGCAGCTGATAATGCAATTAAAGCTGGTAATGTTAAAAATGCGCTTGTTATAGGCTCTGAGACTTTCAGTAGAATTTTAGATTGGGATGATAGGGGAACATGTGTTTTATTTGGTGATGGTGCAGGCGCTGTTGTTTTATCTTCGTCTGAAGGATCTGAAAGAGGTATATTAAGTAATCATTTACATTCTGACGGTAGGTATGGTGATTTATTATATGTGGATGGTGGTCCATCGACATCAACTAATGTTGGTTATTTAAGAATGGATGGTCAGGGGGTTTTTAAGCATGCAGTTAAAAACATATCTTCCGTAATAGAAGAGGCTTTAGATTACAATGATTTAAAGGTTGACGATATTGATTGGTTTGTACCTCATCAAGCAAATATAAGAATTCTTGAGTCTGTAGCAAAAAAAGTTGGACTTAGTGAAGATAAAATAATAATTACAGTTCAAAAGCATGCAAATACATCTGCTGCATCTATTCCTCTTGCTTTATTTGATGCAGTTCAAGAGGGCAAGATTAAAAAGGGCGACTTAGTTCTTTTAGAGGCAATGGGCGGTGGATTTAGCTGGGGCTCTACTTTAATTAGATGGTAGAAGTCCTTGATTTTTTTATTTAAAAAGGGTTTTATATAATATAGGGAATTTAGAAAATGAACAAAACTTTAACCAGGGCAGATTTAGCAGAAGCAATATATTCAAAAGTAGGAATCTCTAAAGTTGAGTCATCAGATATTGTAGATCAAATTTTTGAAGAAATGATCTTGGAGTTAATTGATGGTAAAAGCGTTAAATTATCTTCTTTTGGAAGCTTTATGGTCAGGGATAAGGGGCAAAGAATTGGTCGTAACCCTAAAACAAAAGAGGAAGCGGTAATTGATGCAAGAAGAGTTGTGGTTTTTAGAGCTAGTAAAGAACTTAAAAACAAGGTCATCAATGAGTAAAAAAAACTATAAATGGTAAAAAAAAGTCCTGAGGCATATAGAACAATAGGAGAAGCTTCTAAAGAAATAGGGGTTCCGACATATGTTTTACGTTTTTGGGAAACAAAATTCAAACAAGTTAAGCTTATAAAGCGACCAGGTGGAAGAAGATTTTACAAACCTGAAGATATTAACCTTTTATTAGAAATTAAAAATTTCCTAAAGAATGATGGATTAAGTATTAAGCAAGTAAATGAAAAGCTTAATTCGAAAATCGATAACATTAAGCCTAATAATACCGATACAATACTTGTATCTGATGAAAAACATACTTTTAAAAATAAAGATGAGGTTCTTAATAGGCTTAATAACATTTTAGAAATCTTATCTAAATAAAAAAATATCTAGACAACTTTATTTCATAAGATAATATTTTATTTGGAATTTTTTAAGACTCGGGTAACGTTTAAAAAATAATAAAAATAAAGAGGGGAATGTGAATAAAATTTTAGAGGCTGGATGGCATTTTGTTGAGGGTTTTTTAAGTGATAATAATATGGAAAATGACTCATATGGAGATGATAGCTTTGGTGCAGAATTTTCCGTCAACCATGTTTTGAATTCTGATCAAGAAAAAAAATAATCTAGTTATTAATATAATTGCAGATTACTTCAAGCTCTTCAAAACCTATTGAGTCAAAATTAGGTGTTGAAAAACTACTTTCATCATATTTTTCTTTAATAATAATTTTTCCTTCAGACATTTTTTTACTGTAAATAATGATTTCAGATGCGCTAGTTCTGAACCTCCTGCAATCAGTTTGTTTGTATACTTTTTTTGATAAAAAACTGTCATCAATAACGTTATTTTTTTGTGGCTCCTTATAATCAGTAAGCGTCCAATAATAAACATACTTATCATCTGAACTTGTATTGTCTAGGTCAATAAAATGATATCCAGCCTCTGTTTCTCCATACATTGACCATTCAGCATTAACTGTTTTGTTGGAGAATATTAAAATAGAAATAGAAATAAATAATAAAATTTTTTTCATAATTTAGTTTTAATTAATAAGCTTTAATTTGTCTATTAAGAGTTATTTTCTTTTAGTCTCAGTTTGTATATTATTAAAAAATGGATAAAAAAAATAATTTTTGGAAGTCTAAAACTTTAAAACAAATGACAAATGATGAATGGGAGTCATTATGCGATGGTTGTGGAAAGTGTTGCCTTCATAAATTAGAAGATATTGATACCGGAGAGATTTCGGTTTCAAATGTAAGTTGTATGTATCTAGACCTTAAAACTTGCGGGTGTAAGGACTATAAGTATCGTCATAAAAATGTAAAAGATTGTATTAAGCTAACCCCAGAAACAATTAATAAAATTAATTGGTTGCCCAATACATGCTCATACAAACTTGTATTAAATAATGATGACTTACCAGATTGGCACCATTTAATATCTGGAGATAAAAATACAATTCATGAAAGAGGTATGTCGGTAAAAAATTACTCAATTAATGAAAAAGATATAAAGGATGTTAATGAATATATTCTTGATTGGTTTAATAATAATGGTAGTCTTTTTTAATATAGAATATGTTTAAAAGGGTGCTTTCATGGCTTTAACTTTAAAAAAAATATTATTAACCTTAATTTTATTAACTCAAACAATGGGGAATGCAATGGCAGGTGATCTTTCTGTAAATGATAAATTTGAAATTATCGATGTAATGAATAGCTATGCAAAAGGGATAGATACTAAAAACTATGATCTTTTCAGATCAATTTTTGATGACAATGTAGAGGTTAATATTATTTATGACCCAAGCTTTAGATCTGGCGAACCAGTTTCTTTTAATGGAATAGATTCTTGGGTTCAGTATGTTGAAAATGCCATTAGCGAGTATAGAAGTACACAACACATGCTTGGTAATCCATTAATCAAATATGAAGATGGTATTGCTAAGGCTAGAACTGACCTTCAGGCCACTCATTACTATAAGAATAAAGACAATGAAAAAACTACCTTGTGGGGATATTATGATACTCATATGGTTAATAAAAATGGTTCATGGAAAATTATCAAACATACTTTGACAAGTATTGGTTCAAATTAAAGCTTAAAAAAATTAATTTATATGAGCCAAATCCAAGACATTGCAGAAAAATTTTATACTAGTATTTCCAATGGAGAGATTGAGATAATTGAAAGTTTGCTAAGTAGTGAGTTTGAATTAATTGTCCCTATGGAAAACGGTGTATTATCTGGTCATTATAAAGGAAAAAGAAGGTTTATGGAGGATGTTCTTCCTCTTGTTTTTTCTTGTGTAAATCCTGAAGAAATAGTTTTTTGCAAAGATTTTAAAATTATAAATTCGTTCAATGATACAATAATTGCCATGACACAAAACGATGGAATTACCCTGAGTGGTAAACCTTATAATCAAATATATTTACATATTATGACAATAGAAGAAGGAAAAATTATTCGTCTAATTGAGGCTTTTGATAGCTCATTGGCAAATAATTCTTTGTGGGGTGATAGTAAAAAATTAATCCCTGATGAAGATTTTTCACTAAAAAATTTCTCTTAAACTGATTTACGTTTTTCAGTATTTTTTAAATATTTATAATATATTTTTGGCATCGCCCATTTTTCGAGAGCATGTTTCTTATCTCTTCCCAATTTTTTTACTTCATAAAATAAAAAACGTTTTGTTTTTGCAATATTCCAGTCACCCCTTTTAAAATTTTTACCCGTCTTAGGGTTGGGTCTCTTGGGGTATTCTTTCATGTGAATAAATTAACTCAAATGATCGAAATATCAAATAAACTAATTTAGAAATTCACATAAAGCATTATTATTCCGATAGCTGGACCAAAAAGAAAAAAGAGTATTCCTAAAATCCATTTGAGATCATTTTGTATTTAATTCTCCATTATTATTTTTATTAAGAATTTATATAAAGATTATGAGTGTATTCGCAAAAGAGCAAATTTTTATTTTTCTTGCCTTAATAATCAATAAATTGACATATTAATATATGTTAAGTTTTTTTAAAAAAATCTCTCAGTTTGTATGGAATTGTATAAGGTTTATTGCAGATGGAATCGCAAATTTCATAATAATTGTTATTTTCTTTATTTTCTTTATTTGGTGTATTTTATCATTATTTAAATGGTATTTTTTTAATTTTTAAAAGGTGAGAATATGAATGATTTTGTTTTGTATGGTCAATGGGTGGTAGTTGTAATAAGTCTTCTGGGAGTTGCTCTTGTAAGCTCAACCAAACATAATACTCGTTTAAGCGGATATATTGTTACAGCTCTTGGACGTTTATCCGGTGCAATTTTATTCATCTTTTTAGATTTATACGCATTTGTATTAGTAAATATTATTCACACTGTTATTGGTTTAAGAGGATACTATAAAAATAAGAAAGAGGGTATTGAAGGAAGTGTTCAGTAATTAAAAAAGAACATATTTTTTAAATTAAATTTTTAATATATATATTGTTTGTCGGAGCGTAGCGCAGCCTGGTAGCGCACTTCGCTGGGGGTGAAGGGGTCGGAGGTTCGAATCCTCTCGCTCCGACCATATCAATATTTAATTAAAAATTATTTTGCATAAAATTTCATTTCAACTTTATCAGTATTAACATCAATTTCAGTTATGCAAAGATACTGATTTCCGTCACTAACATCATCTAGTGATAGAAAGGAATATATATTTCCATCTCTACTCCAAACACCTTGCCTTGTAGCGCTTGCCCTCGAGCCATCATTATTTATCGCGGTCGCTCTTCCATGAAAAGAACCTTGATCTGAGGAGTTTGGGTTACTTAATTTTATATTATAGGTTAGCCATGTCGTTCCACATTTTTCATTATCTGAAACAACGTTGATTATGCCTTTATTTTCTTTAAGTGTAATTGAGGTAATTTTTCCTGAAAAATTAACTTTGTTACCAGATATTTTAAAACTTTATAATTGTGTTGAAAAAAGAAAGAAAGTTAAAATAATTGTAATTT
>Ga0102963_1000342_pt1 | contig 20132 bp, 15 predicted proteins | sample SalPon2_C_H2O_MG_2_FD_84522 | JGI IMG/M metagenome (GOLD analysis project Ga0102963, IMG submission 84522) | Salt pond water microbial communities from South San Francisco under conditions of wetland restoration - Salt Pond MetaG SF2_C_H2O_MG | ecosystem: Environmental > Aquatic > Non-marine... | reverse complement strand
TTTGCAAAAACGTATAAGAAGTCATGTTGCTATTAATACGCAGCTCAGTGAGTTTTATTTGATGTATCAGATTGCAAGTTATGTTAAACATGAATTGTCTCAACGGTTTGAAGGTAAATATAGAAAAATTAATATTAAAGGCTATGAGGCTAGGCAAGAAAGGAAAGATAGTAATATCGAATTACTTAATCCTGTTAACGGTGGCATGGGGACTTTTTATAATAACCCATCTGTTGCTGAAGAGTTCGACATGAGTGCGTTAGAAGTATTACCAATTAAATTAGATGAAGAAATCAAGAGAGATAAACTTGAGAAAGTAATCATGTTAATCCAACAAGTATTAGGTGTTGGTTCTACTCCTGAAGGGCAAAAGATGTTACAAGGTATGAATGTTATGGAATTTGTGAAACAAGTAGCGAAACAATTAAACTTAGATATTGCTGAGATCTTCCCGAGTAAATCAGTAGAGAGTGAACAAGATGGTATGGATAAGAACTTAAACAGTTTATTAGCTGGCCAACAAGTAGAAGCTAAGGGTGGATTAGAGGATTATCAAAAGCTATTACAATTCGAAAAGTCTGCTGTGTATAAACAGTTAGATGAGGATTCTAAAAATGCTTTCCAAGAGTATAAACGTAACCTATTAAACAATGTCCAAACGAACACCGACCAAGAAGCCAATCTCGGAGGCGGATTTCCAGTGCCTGATGAAGGTATGCTCGCTGAAGGAATGTAATACTTTAATAGCTTTGATTGAGTCGAGACTTGAGCCGTTAAAATCAAAAGCATGTAAAGGACCACTACAGGATATAGAGTACGCATACATCAAGGCTTACACTGAGATAGCAGATGATATGAGATTAGCCAGAAGTTTAGCGGAGAAGAGAAGCCAAATAACCTTACAAGAAGGAATCAAAAGCGTAGAGCTTATGAAAAAAAGAGTACAATAATAACCCCCAGACTATGTACAAGAAAAGCAGTGCAATGCGAAAAAAAGCAAAAGCGACAGTAAAGAAACTAAAATCAAAAACAAGAAAGAGTAGATCTAGAAAAAAAATAGCAACCTACAAAATGTAATCGGTTGGGAAGAAGGTTAGAGTCCTTCTTCCGAGCTTATTGCTCAAATCAATTGTCCTTTAATATATCGGTATGAATACACGAGATGGTCATCAAGAACCAGAAATAACTTTAAAAGTGGGTGAAAAAAACTACACACAAGAGGAGTTAAATCAAGTTCAAGATGGTAACCAAGAGCCGACTGAACAAGTCGAGACTACGGTTACAGAGGAAGACACCTCTACAAAAAACGAAGAAGCGGGATCTGAGAAAGATGCAACTACGAACACATCGAGCAAAATTATCAACGAGCTAGGTGAAGATAAAAAGAAACTAGCGGAAGATTTGATTTTCCTTGCAAGAGAGTCGGAAACGGCAAAAGATGTAGTAGAAAGCAGGATTAAATCAGACCCGAAACTAGAGACTTATTTTAAAAAGAAGTTTGGTGAAGACTATGACACAATGTTCCAAAAGCCCGAAGAGGGGAGTGAACCGTTAAACGTCGAACAAATTAGAGAAGAGGAGCGTATAAAAGCTAAAGCTGACATTCTGTTAGAACAAATGGAATCAAGCAAAGCTAAAAGCGTAGAAAATTTTGCAGTTCAAAAAGGTTTCAATAGTGATGAGCTATTAGAGTTTAAAAAATATGTAGGCATATTAGAATCAGAAGTTGATTTAGATGCCGCTATGAGCAAGGCCGCTTTATTGGTTAACGCTGACAAAGCTCAAAAGAGAAGTTCAGTAGACATGCCAAAGGGTGATGTTGGTGTAAAGCCAGTAGTAAAATCATCTAATGATTCGCCAGAGCTTAGACGTTTAGCTAACAGACTAGGTAGAAACCCAGATGAATTTGTACAAAGTATCGATAAAATTAATGATACATTTGATGGTAAAACATTTAAATTAAATTTTTAACCTTATAGTTTATGTCTTTCAAACTTGCTGGTACTTTAAGCGGTGTACAACCTACACAAATAAAATGTAGTGTAAACGCTGGTACTGAATCTTCAATCGCTCCTGGCGATCTAGTATTTATAGGAACAGGTGCTGTTGCATTTTTCCTTTCTAATGGTGGTGCTGTTAATGCAGATGGTAAATATGGTTTAGCTGTATCTACTTCAACTGAAACTGCTGCTGCTGCTGGTGAAGTAGAAGTTGTTGTTGCAACTGATTTATTAGTGCGTGGTGTAGTATCTACTCCTGCAAACCTTACTAGCTCTCTTCTTTATACTAAATGTTCAATCGATGTTATCGGTGGTGTTCAATCTATTGATGAAGATGACGCTGGTGCAATGACAATTGTGTCAATCATCGAAGGTGGTGCAGAAGGAGAAGTTACTGCTCTTGTTCCATTCACTCTATAATATTAATTAACTTAACTAATAAAATATGTCTTTATTAAACTTACATCCAACTGCGATAGACAAGTTAGTCTTAGAACAATACGCTTCTGGTTGGGATAAATACGAACCACAAGGTACTAAAATCTTTAAAACAGTTACTCCTGAACGTTTCAACGAACAGTTCTCAATCGTAGCTGCTGACGGTAGCATTCAAGAATCTGCTGAACTTGCTGCTTACCCAACTGTACAAGTTGAAGAAGTTGGTAAAAAACAACTTAGCCAATTAATCTTCAAGAAAGAAATCGGTGTTGGTAAACACACTATGAACTTCGATAACTACGGTACTATCTTAGAAGAAGCTCAAAAACTTGGTTACCACGCTAGAGTTAAAATCGATCAACTTATGGCTGACGTTATGAACTCTGTTGAAGATGCTGGTCAAACTGTTTGGGATGGTCTTTCAATTGCAAACTCTGCACACAAAATTGGTAAAACTGGTCAAACTCAATCTAACATCGTAACTGGTGCTTTCGGTGAAACTACTGTTAACGCTGCTAAAAACGCTCTTAACAGACAAAAAGATCACGCTGGTCTACCAAATGTAATTACTCCAGCTACTCTTGTTATTCCACCAGAATTAGAACAAAAAGTATTCGAACTTTTGAAATCTCAAAATGATCCAGAAAGTGGTAACAGAAATACAAACTTCTTCATGGGATTTGCAAACTACGTTGTATGGTCTCTATTAGATTCAGCTGAAGACTTCCACGTATTCGCTGATCCAATGTTCCACAAATTCTTATACTTACCTTCAATGAACCCAGAAATCAACGTTGTTGAATCTTCTGAACAAAATGGTGCTAGACGCTACCAAATTGATTTCGCTTGTCAAGCAGGTGCAGTTGATTACTTAGGTTACATTTTCGGTAACGCCGCTTAATAATATTTAAAGTTTTTAAACTATGGCAGAAACTACTAATTTTACTTCCTTACAGGCAACTGCAGGGTACGTAGGTGACGTAACGGGTAATCTCGTTGGTGACACTACAGGTACTCATACGGGTGATGTAAAGACTAGCAGTATCCAAGACTTACAAGGTACTGAACAAATTGGTGTTTCAGCTTCTGGTATTAACGTTGTCTCTAACTTAACTGTTGGAGGCAACCTAACTGTTTTAGGTGGTGAAACTATCTTAGACGTACAAAAATTGGAAGTTGAAGACTACAATATTGTTATCGGTAAGAACAACGAAACTAGCGGAGTTCTTAATGGTTCTGGTATTACATTACATGGTGGTACTGGTACTGATATTACATTCCAATATGGTTCAAATGGATACATGTATCTTTCAAACAAACTACAAGTTGTTGAAGAAGTAAAAACACAAACAATTACAGCTGATGCTGCTGACATTACAGACCTTAGAGCAACCTTAACAGGTGATGTTACAGGTAATGTAACTGGTCAAGTATCAGACATCTCAAATCATTCTACTACTGATTTAACTGAAGGGAACAATTTATATTGGACTCCAGCAAGAAGTGACGCAAGAATCGCTTTACAAACTGGTGCTAATTTAGATTTATCTCAAAAAACAACTTCTGAATTATCAGAGGGTGTTAACTTATACTATACAGAAGCACGTGTTGACGCTAACATTGCTTCGAAATCTACTGACGATTTAGCTGAAGGTTCTAACCTTTACTTTACTGATGCAAGAGTAAGAGCTAATCGTTTAGATCAAATGGCTGCACCTACTGCTTCAGTAAGTTTAAATAGCCAAACGATCACTGATCTTGCTGAACCACAAGCAATATCTGATGCTGCTACAAAACAATACGTTGATAATGCAGTATCATCTAAAGATGAATTATCTGAATTAGGTGGTACTACTGACGACTTAACAGAAGGTAGCACTAATCTTTTCCTAACTCCTAATGCACAAACAATTGATGGTAATAAAACATTAACTGGTGCAACTGTTGTTAGTGGGTCTCTTACTGTTCCTACTCCTACGGGTGGAACACAAGCTGCTAATAAAGATTATGTTGATAATGCTATTGCAAGCATTGATGAATTATCAGAGCTATTAGGTTCTACTGATGACGTACAAGAAGGTTCGACTAACCTATACTATACAGACGCAAGAGTACACGCTGCTATCTCTGCAGGTACAGGTGTTACTTATGATGGTTCTGGTGAATTTAGTATTGGCCAACCTGTTGGTACATCTGATAATGTAAGCTTTGGAAAAGTTTACGTTAGAACTGGTACTGGTGTTGGTGTTGATTTGAATTCTCAAACTAACAACGCTGCACTTAGATTCCACACATCTGCTGGTCAAACTGGTATTATCTCTACTACTAGCGGTAATGCTCCAGTACAAGTTTACGCTTCTCTATTATGGGCTAGGGCGATTAACGGTGGTACTGGTAACTTAATGGCTGACGGTGACGTTACTGTTGGTGGCGATTTATCTGTAACAGGCACAATCTCTTCTCCAACTATTACTGCTTTAGAAGCTTCAATATCTGGTGATGTAACTGCATTACAAGCTGAACTAGACGCTACTCAAACTGGTGCTGGTTTAAACGCTGATGGTACTTACACTGCTAACGCTGGTGCTAACTACATTGCAAGTTCATCTTCATTACAAGATGCTGACAATGATTTAGATACTGCTCTTAAAGCTGAAGAAGCTTCAAGACAAGCTGCTGATTCTACACTTCAATCTAATATAGACGCTGAAGAGGCTGCAAGAATTGCTGCTGATTCTACGTTACAATCTAATATTGATTCTGAAGAAGCTGCACGTATCGCAGGTGACGCTAGTACTTTATCTAGTGCTAACTCTTACACTGATACAGAAATCGCTAACTTAGTTGATTCTGCTCCAACTACACTTGATACACTTAATGAAATTGCTACGGCTTTAGGCAACGATCCTAATTTAGCAACTACTTTAACTAATCAAATAGCAGGTGTTCAATCTAACTTAGATGCTGAAATTGCTACTACAGATGCGGAAGTAACCGCACTTCAAGCTGCCGATGTTACATTACAATCTAACATTAATAGCGAAGCTGCTACTAGAGCTAGTGCTGACACTACACTTCAATCTAATATTGATACTGTAGCTGCTAATTTAGCTACTGAAATTTCTGCTACTGACGCAGAAGTTACTGCGTTGCAAGCTGCTGACGTTACTCTACAGTCTAATATAGATGCAGAGGAAACTGCTAGACAGTCTGCTGACACTACTCTACAAAGTAATATTGATTCAGAAGCATCTACTCGTGCTGCTGCCGATACTACTTTACAATCAAATATCGATACTGTTGCTTCAGATTTAGCTAGTGAAATATCTACAACTGATGCTGAGATAGCTGCATTACAAGCTACTGATAGTGCTGAGGCTAGTGCTAGAGCTGCTGCTGATGCTACATTACAAAGCAATATCGATACTGAGGAAGCTGCTAGAATTTCTGGTGATGCTGCAACACTTGCTGCTGCTAAAGCTTACTCTGATAGTTTAGATCACGATACAGCTCAACTTGAAGCTGACGTTGCTCAATTACAAACTGATTTAACTGCGGAAACTTCTAATAGAACTTCTGCTGATACAACTCTTCAATCTAATATTGATACTGTTCAAAGTAACTTAGACGCAGAAATTGCTGATAGAGACTTATACTTTGTTAATGAAAGCAATACTACTAAAGTATTAAACCCATTAAGAAGTTCAAGTGTTACAATCGGTAACAACATTGGTATTACACCAGCTGCTGGATTTGCTACACAATTTAATAGAAATGTAGAATTTGATAACAACTCTGTTATTTCTAAAGGAGGTGTTACTTTAACTCCAACATTTGCAGAGTTAAACTTTGTTGATGGTGTTACATCTAATATTCAAACTCAACTAGACGGACTAAGCTCTGATATTACTTCAGAAGAATCAGCTCGTACTGCAGCTGACACTACATTACAGTCAAATATCGACACTGTAGCTACAAACTTATCAAACGAAATCTCAACAACTAATTCTGAAATTTCTGCGTTACAATCTGCAGACACTACTCTTCAATCAAACATTGATACGGAAGAAGCTGCGAGAATTGCGGGTGATGCTTCTACTTTAAGTTCTGCACAATCTTATACTGATACTGCTGTAGCTAACCTTATTGATAGTGCTCCAGCTGCTTTAGATACATTAAACGAATTAGCTGCTGCTTTAGGTGATGACGCTAACTTTGCAACAACTGTTACAAATCAAATAGCTGCTGTACAAGCTGATGTAGATCAGAATGAGGCTGATGCAGATGCTGCAATAGCTCTTAAATTAAACACTGCTGACTTCGGAACAAACTTTGATTCTAACTTAGCAGGTAAAACTACTGACAATGTTACAGAAGGTTCTACTAATCTTTACTTCACTGATGCTAGATCTAGAAGTGCTATATCAGTTTCTGGAGACCTTGCTTACAACTCTACTACTGGAGTTATCAGCTTCACAGAACGTACTGATGCAGAAGTTAACTCTTTAGCTGACGCTCGTATCGCTCTTAATACAGGTGCTAATCTAGACTTATCTGGCAAATCAACAACTGATCTATCAGAAGGTACTAATCTTTATTATACTGACGCTAGAGTTGATGCACGTATTGCTCTTCAAACTGGTGCTAACTTAGACTTATCTAGTAAAACTACTGATAATCTTGGTGAAGGTGCTTCAAATCTTTACTATAAAGATTCAAGAGCTAGAGGTGCTATATCTGTTTCAGGTGACTTAGCATACAACAGTACTACTGGTGTAATCTCTTTCACTGAAAGAACAGATGCTCAAGTTAATGGATTAGCTGATGCTCGTATCGCTGCTGCTTCAATTGATGATTTATCTGATGTTACTGTTTCGGCTCTTGCTACTGATGGTGACTTATTACGTTACAACAAATCAACTGGTATTTGGGAAAATGTTGAAATAGTTGGTACTACAAATATTGAAGTTGAACATACTGCTGGCACGATTACTGTTAAACATGGTACGAGTCATATAAGTAAAACTTATGATAATGCTGATAACGGTACTGCAACAAATGCTATACCGCTTAATAGAGCAGAAGTTATTATGGACATTGCTGGGACTGCTACCAACGATGTATACTTAAATATTGCACAAGGTACGGAAGGTCAAGAGATCGTATTAGTTATCGATCCTGCGATTACTTCGTTCTACAATATTTACTTAGCAGACTCTGGGGCTGCGTCAAATGCTACCAATATGTATGGTACTTTGTCGCTAGGAAGTTATAACCGAACTGCGGTATTAAGATACTGTGATTCTATTGGATTATGGGTCTTAGTAGGAGGTGAAGCTTTTGTTTCTCACTAATTTTTATACATACTGGGGAGCTTTGACTAGCTCCCTAGCTCTATCAATTAACAAAAGAGAAATGATATACAATAGTCAAACAACCTCCAACACGACTTCTACAAATAAAGTGGCAGACACAGTATTAATAACAGTAGAAGAATCAGGGGCTTACAACTTGGATCTGCAAGACCCTACTCAAGACGCAAAACTTATAGAGATTGCTATTGATGAAAACAGTGTTGGTGAATTCCAAATCAATATACAAGGTGATAACTTACTATGTAATTCTGTAGTAATGAACAGTAAGAAGTCACACATACAACTTCGTGCAGTTGGCGACAAGTGGAGAGTACACGGAGTTAGGCAGACAATAATTAATAAATAATATGAGAAATACAACAAGCGTATTTACACTATTAGACAGCGTATCTGCTGCTACTAGCTCAACAGCTTTCAGAGTGACTGATCATAAGATTGTTACTATAAAAGTTACAAGTGCTGGTAATGCTGATCTGGATGTATTTATTACTGGTGATATTAGTAATGAATTAAATCCACCATCTACTATCACTCCTAAAGTAGGAGCTTACGATTATGACACAGCTTTATTAATAGCTGGTTCAACTGGTATCCAACTTAATGGTGCTGATATTGAAAAGGTTTATAATCTTAACGTTGATGGTTTAGATTGGATACAGTTTAGTGTTGATAACTATGTAGCAGGTTCTGTTACAGTAGAAGTAAAAATGTTTAACAACGATTAATTATGGTATTTTACCCACAACAAACTGGCGGTGGTGGTGGTGGTGCTGAAGGTGCATTATTAGCGGTTAATAACCTTAGTGATGTAACTAACCCAGCCACAGCTAGACAAAATATAGGTGCTGGTTCAGGCGATGGTGATATGTTAGCTGCTAACAATTTATCAGAGGTTGACCCTGCACAAGCAAGAACAAACATCGGAGCTGGTACAGGTGACGGTGATATGCTTGCAGCAAATAACTTATCAGAAGTTGATCCAGCTACTGCTAGAACTAATATAGGTGCTGGTACTGGAGACGGCGATATGTTAGGTTCAAACAACTTATCTGATGTTAGTGATGCTGCACAAGCTAGAGCTAATATTGGAGCAGGAACTGGAAGTGGTGATATGCTTTCTACAAACAATTTAAGTGAAGTATCTAATGCTGCAACTGCTAGAAGTAATATTGGAGCAGGTACAGGAGATGGTGATTTGTTATCTGCAAATAACCTTTCTGATGTAGCAAACGCTTTGACTGCAAAAAATAATATTAATGCTAATTACTATGATTTCGAAGAGCCGTTACAATTTGGTAGCGATCCAAATAGCCCTTCAATAGATATAAGAACTAAAGATGGTGGAGGTGTAGAAGTTCCAGTAATTGAAATAGCTAAAAGTGCAAGTGCTGATCCGTATTTACAAATTGGTATAAACGGAGCAAGTTACAATGAAGTGCAACCAACAAGATTTTCTAGTGATATGTCACAATATGGGGGTCTTATTACTAACTCTGAAGTTCCAGGACACCAATTAGGAATAGTTCCTTATCTGAAAAATGGTTACGGATTAATACATGGGCATTCGTATGTTAGAATAGCAGGTGGAGAAAGATCAGGAGGAGCACCAATTTTACAAGTAGGAGCTGGTGGAGGTAATCCTTACATTTCTATTGCTGGTCCAAAAGCCTATCTACAAGGTATGTACACTTACAGTTTGTCAGGGCCTGCTTATTTAGCGGTTGCTAATACAGGTAGTGTGATTACTGGTGGTTATGCTAGTGTACCTTTAAACATAGAAACAGGTTTGAATATTTCAGACGTTGCTATTTTTGATACAGATTACACTGCTGATTCATCAACTACTCTTTATAGATATGTTACTTTGACGCAACAACAAAAATTTACTTTACCCGAAGGTGGTACTTTAAGAGAATCTAACAACTGTACTTCATTTATCCACGTTAAAGATGAATCAGGGAATGCTGATCCAGCTACACCTATTGTAATTCAAGCTCCACTTAATGCAATTAATGGTGGTGCACAAATACAAATAGATCAACCTTACGGTTCTGTAACTATATATTTCAGTAAGGAAATAAATGAATACTTTACTCTTTAATCTTTCAACATGAAAATATTTACAGTAAATGCGGTATTAGGGAATGATATTAAAGCTCAAGGTTTTGAGTTTGAATATAACCTATCTGCAAATAAAATATACGGTGTTCAAGACGCTATCGGTACTTACTTAATTAGTACGGGCGATGCTGTTGCTTATGACGGACAAAGAGGTTTTCTTGGACATGTATATGATCCAAACGGAAATCCAAACGCCCCAACTGGCACAGAGCATATTGGAAACTATGATCCTTCTATAGAAGATATAGATATAACCAAGTTTTAATAGTTGATAAATATGCCTTATAAAATAGTTAAAGTGGCAAATAATAAATATAAAGTAGTGAGTCCAGAAAGTGTGCATTCGAAAGAAACGACGAGAAAAAAAGCTGAGGCTCAACTGCGATTACTAAGATCACTAAAAAAATAAAAGACCCCCCGATGACAAGCAATTTAGATTATATATATAATATGCAAAAAGAAAAACTAGACAGTTTGCAGAATGAGTTACAGGCCTTTAAAGGAGAGCATGATTGGTTTAATAGAAAAATGACTCAGCTTGAAGATAAGACAGAACAAGTCTTAACTACTTTAAATAATCTTGTAATAGAAATTAGGGGAATGCAAAAAGACTTGCAGTATTCAATGAAGAATATGCAGCAATTAGAGGAAGAGGTAAAGTCTTTTAAGAAAGCAGTAAAAATAAAATTTGAAGAACACGATATGAAACTGATAGCTTTCGATAAGTTCCAGGTTAGAGTTATCACTTATGCAACTGTCGCTTCATTAATAATTGGATATTTGAAAGATCAAATAATATAACATACGAACCATGTCAAATTTCTCAACATATAAAAATCGTGTACAGCAAGTGATTGCTAACGAGAGTTCTGTATTTTATACAGACGAAAAAATGATAGCTGAAATTAATTCTGTTCACGCAGACTTAGTTAACAGCCATGATATACCTGCTTTGCTAAAAAAGGCTACAGTAAATGTAGTTGATGGTAAAGCTTTAATGCCTGATGATATGCACAGAATAGTGAAGTTATATCAGATTGAAAACAACAACATAACAAAAGATTTTGTTTACGTTACTCAAACTGACTTCGATGTGTTACCAGATTCAGGTTCAGCATTTATGACACAAGATTACGATACGGCTGATGATACTTTAAAATACTTTTTCAAACCTGTTGAGACTTATGACTTGGTTCTGAGATATATTAAAAAGCCTCAGTACATTGAAAATGTAAATGGGGCTAATGATCTTGATTCTATCTTTGATAATTACATAGTACATATGACTGCTGCTAATCTATTCCAACAATCTGGTAGATATGATGAATCACAGTTATACATGCAACGAGCAACTAAATATTTAAAAGATGCTTTAGATATTGTTTTATATCCAGGTGGTAGAAAACAACAAATGAGATTAAGAAGCTATTACGAATTTAATAAAATGTTCTAATGGTATATTACAGAATTACAAACTTTGTAGACGGTTTGAATACTCGTGATGATGCACGTAGGTTGAAACCGAATACACAAAATCAAAGCGGGGCTGAGAGTCCTGAAATTGTAAACGTAGAAGTAGATGCTGCTGGTGCATTAATTACATCTAAAGGATTTACTAAATATGTAGAGCTTGGTACTGGGAAACCTGTACAAGCGTTGTTTGAATACAAAGCTAAAGAGAAGCAACAACTCATAGCTGTATCAGATAATAAAATATTTCTTGTTAACACTGTAGAAAAAACTGTAACAGAAGTTGGTGCATTACCAGTTGCTGCTAAAAAGTTTGGTGGTGTTAGCATGGTTACCGAACAAGGGTTAGTATTCTTGCTAGGTACTGATACTAATAAAATTATACAGATCAAAGATGATGCCACTATGACTACTTTAAACAATAGTCCTCAGGGTGCATATATTATGACTGTAGCCCTTGGAAGGTTATTTGTTGCCACTGACACCCTAGTACAATATTCAGCCGTAGAAAACCCAAATACGTGGGCAGGTGATGATGCTGGAAATATTAGCTTTAATGATGTGGTAACTGGTTTAGGGTTTGAAAGTAAACGTGTGATTGTATTTACTAGAAGTTATCATCAAGCTATCTTCTTTGATTACAATGATAGTTTTAATATTTCACAACCTTTAAAAGAACCTAATGAAAGAAAGTTTGGTGGGTTAGGTCACAACTGTATTGATAAAGCTGAGAACAATATATTCTACTTAGCTGAAAATTTAAGAGTGTATAAGTTAGGTGCAGAAGAATATACAGATGAAGCAGGGTTACCAAGAGTAGTAGCTGTATCTGATACTATTGACCCTAGCTTACAAAAGATTAACGAGAAGTTTGGTTACAAGGCTATCGTTAAATACTTTAATAAACAGTTATTTGTATGTGTACCTTACAACACAAGTTCAGATAACAATGTAACATTTGTATGGAATCAACAATGGGGATCATGGATTTCTCGTTTAGGTTTTTCTATATCAGGTTTATGTAAGTCACTAGATGAAACAGAAAACACTGGGTTATTCTTTGGTACTCCAGCTAATGATAAGATTTACTTATTTGATTCTAGTTACAGTTATAACGGACAAAACTATCGTAAGACATGGAAGTCTAAGAAGTATACATTGGGTGATGCTTCTGTATTTAAAGAGTATAAATGGGTAGATATATCTGGAGCATTCCCATCATCTACTACACTATATGTAGAGTTAACTGTCGATACAGATAAGGTTACATACGTTTTAAATAACAAGAACTTAGAACTTACAAGTGAAGGTGGAGTGATCGGTGATGATTTTATTGGAGACTTTTTCTTAGGTGGTATTGCTCCTGAAGATTCTTTCTTTAAGAGATTCAAAGCACATTTACAACTGCCTGACAAGATAAGAGAGGGGCATGAATTGCAAGTAAAGATATACAATAAAGAAGCAGGACATGCTTGGAAGATAGATGAAATAGGTGTTGATTTTGAACCAAGACCTAGAAAACAAAGAAATCCAAGATACTTTGTGAATGACATTTTACCAAATTAATTATATAATATAATAAAAAAACTATGGTTAGAGCAAACTATATAGTACAGGAGACAAACCTTGTTGGTGAAATCATCAATAAGAATGTTCTGTCTACTGACTTGGAAATCATAGCTAGATTCTTTGATAACAAAACAGGAGAAGCTAGGATTCCTAACGCTGACACATTGCAATTTGTAATAAATAAAGATGCGTCAAACTTTGAGATTATCAAGGCAGATAGTCATGTAACTGTTGATGGAATTACAACTATAACGATCAATGCGAATGGAAGAAATATACCAGTATCGGGTTTGGCTGATGGAAGCAACGAAGGTAATGCTCATAGTATCGGCGATACGATTGCTTGTGTATATACACACAATCAACTCGAAGAATCTAATGCAGTACTTAGGGGAGAGAAATCCACTGGTCATACATCGTTTACGGTCGGTAATGAAGAAGGTAACGACATTACTTTATACTTTGGAGATAACTCTGCTGATCTACCTTTTCTTAGACTTACTACTGTCAATGGTAATAAAAAAATAGTTTTCTCTGATGACGGTGTAACTTCATTCCCAATCAACTCTAACGACGTACAGATTGCTGCTGGTGATGGTATTCTTGTTAACGCTGGTGTTGTAAGTATAGATGAGAACTATGCGTTCTGGGATAACTTTGCTAGATTAACAGACGGTAAAATATCTGTAGATGTTATACCTTTAGAAGTATTACCTAACTTTATCGATGAAAGATCTGGTGTATATTTCCCTGCAAGTTTAACTGGTACTACTGATGCTGTTAGTAATTTTGCTATTTGGGATAATATCGTAGATGGTTCATTCAGAATTACATTAGATGGTGTAATACTAGATGTTGAGAATATTGATTTCTCTGCAATCCAAAATATGGTTGATGTAGCTTCGACTATTCAAGTTGCATTAAGAGCTGCTAGTGGTACTGAACCTACTGTTGAATGGGACGGTGATCAATTCATAATTACAAGTAGTGTTACTGATAGTACAAGTGCTATTAGTACTACAAGTGCTACTGGTGCAGGTACGGATATTAGTGGTGCTGATGCTGGTTTCAGAGGTATGGCTACTAACGATGGTTTTATTGTAGAAGCTGAAGAAGATATAAGTGCTGACGCTGGTGCTAGTGTGGTATTAGATGACGAAGGTTATATCCCTGATGAATTTATTAGAGAAGAAAACTTATTAACTATTACGGCTACTCATGATATTGAAGTAACTGACACTCCAGTTGCTGTAGCTAAACCATTGGATAATACTTACAGGTATGCTCTTAGTACTAATCTCAACCGTCAAAACGATAACGACGCTCAAAGATTAGGAGTTACAAATACTCAATATCACCTTATTAAAAGAGTTACTATACCTAACATTTTAGTTGATACTGAAGTTCAATTTGAATATATGATGTATCCTGCTACAAGTTTTGAAGGAGACGTACCTGTTTCTATATATAGTGATGAGGGTGGATTACCAGGTGTTAGACTTAGTGATGAAGTTAATAATGGAGATTCTAAAGTTCTTGTATATGATGCTGCGGGTTCTGGTAATGTCTGGAAATATACTTGGTCTCCTAAATTAAACGGCGTTAAGGTTAGGTTAGAACCTGGTACTTACTGGTTATATTTTAGAGCGGAAGCTTTATGGAACGGCATCAATGATAACGAAGGGATTATAGAATCTGCATATAATAAAAATGATTCTTACTATTTAAATATCACAGAAGATTCTAAACAAGCTACAACGGAACTATGGATAGCTTACACTTTGCAAAATCCTGATTTACCTTCATTAGTTGAATACAATGCTAATGAGCCATATGCTAGAAACTTCATAGGTTACTTAGCTAAATCTGTAGCAACTGGTGAAGACGCTAAAGTTCAAGTAGGTGGTGTTGTAAAAAACTTAAATGGTTTAACTCCTAACGAAAAGGTTACTCTTGGTACAGAAGCTAATGGTGGTAAAATTACTTTAGGTACAGCTAAGAGTGCTACTGAACTTATATTAGAAGATAGAATTGTTGTTGGTTATCAGTATGCAAATATAGAAAGGGATACCAATATGTTTAACATTTACACTAATCTTACTCTTGATATGGGTGGTTACGATCCATACAGCCCTAAATCTTTTATGATAACAGAAGCTTATCAATTTCAACTAGGAACATTACCTACAGGAAATATTATTAGGATAAATAACAATGGTAGTATTTGTGCCACTCAAGGAGATAGAACGGAATACACTAGTCCGTCAGTTGTACACCCTAGTAGATTAAAAGATAACGATAGAGTTTACTACACTGCGGGAAGAAATAAATTTACTTATAACCTTTAATATTTATGTCAGAAAAATTAAAAGCTTTGCGAGAAGCGTATGCTTCTGGGCAAGGTCCAGCACAACAGGCAAAAAGTGCGAGTGCTGAATCACAAAAGGCTTTCCAGGATTTACTCAAAGCGAGTGAATCCAAGGGAGCTACGGCTGAACAAATTGATGTTCTTAATAGAGCTTATCAGTTTGGTGGTCAGGAAGCTGGGGTACAGGAGGCTAAGAATTTAATGACAGAGCTGTCTTCTAAAGATCCTTTGTTGAAACCTGCTGTAAAAGCTTACCAAGAAACTGGCAGTGTTATAGGGGACAAAGTTCCGTCTGCTGATTTCTCGGGTACTCAAAAGAAATTGGATAGCTTATCACAACCGAAGCAATTTGAGTTGCCATCTGATTTCCAAGACAGAGATCTTAAACTATCTGAATACTTGAAATTAGTAGATGAAATCAAAGGTGCTGCTCAAACTACATTTCAATCTGCACAAGCTAACGTTGAGACTTTTCAAACTGGTTTAAAGAGTATGCAAGATCAAATGCGTGTAGCTAGTGATAGTTATAACGATAGATTAAAAGACTTAATGGATACGTTCCAAGCTAGTCGTGCTGATCTATTAGCTAATATTGAAAGAGTACAAAACGAAACTGGTAACTTCCTAAACTTAGAAGATGCTAGTTTAAAGAAAGAGTTACTAGATGCAGAGAAGACTGGTGCTGATAAGTATGAGATCTTAAAAAAGTATGCTACTGGAAATAAGATAGACAGAGCTGCTACTGGTGAAGACCAAAGATCTGAACTTAATAGATTAATGCAACAAGCTAGAGCTGAAGTTATTGATGAAGCGTTCTTAAAATCTATACAAGATCATGCAGACTTTGATCAGATTAATTTACCTAACGCTATTAAGACATTACAAAAAAGAATGGGTGATGTACAACCGGTGAGTAAGCCGTTGACTAGTCAACAAGCTGAACAACCTGTTGATATAGAAGCTAACTTACAATCAAGAACTCAAGAAGTTATAGACACACCAGCTGAAAAACCTACTAACATTAATCTGGATAATGCGTTAACACAGTTATCAGGTTTAGAGTTAGATCCAAGTAAAATCATGGAGATGTCTCCAACTGAATTATTAGTTAATACGTTAGCTGCAGAGTTAAAAATAATTAATGATCCAAGTATTGATAAGTTGTTTGCTGATCAAGAGGCTGCTTACAAAAAAGGTAAAAGAAATGCTGAAAGCGATTTCAATAATACTATATCTGAAATTAATAAAGCTATTGAGGGTGAAGACTTTGTACCTACTAGCTTAGAAAGTTTAACTGCTAAAGTTTACGCAGATACTAAAGAACAAAACTTAGAATCTATTGAGTTAGAAAAAGATTACAGGTCTAAGATGTTTGATTTACAAATGGCTGAAGAGAGAAAGAAACGTGGTAGATTAGATGGTTACCTAAAAGCTAAGTTATATGCTATGGGTGCACAAGAGTCTAGTGCTGGTTTACATGTTATGTCTGCACAAATCAATGCAGCTGATACTAGATTACAAATGATGGAGACTGAACAAAACTATGCTATCAGTAAATTAAATGCAGAGTCTCGCAATATTAAGACTAGCTTTGCTAATCAGATTGCTGACTTAAATATAAAAACTAAAGCTAATTACGATTCTATTCAAGCAGACTTTGATGGTAAGATTGGTAAATTAGCAGAAGATAAAATCTTATCAGAAAGAGAAAAATCTAAACTACAATTCCAAGCTATTAAACAATATCAGTCTGATGTTATGAAGGTTAAGATACAAGAACAAAAGGCTCAACAAGATGCGTTAGAGTTAGCATACAAGCAAACTAGAGACGCTATCAGTGATGCACAAAAACTATCAGGTGATATGGGTTACTTGTATTACTATGATCAAGAAGCTGGTTCTATTGTTCAAGCTACTGACGATATGGGTCAACCAATACCTACATTTGCTAGAGAAAAAGAAAACAGAATGTTGATGAACTCTGAATTAACTATGGTTACTAAATACTTAGACATTGCTAAGTCATTGAAAAATCCTAGTGATCCACAGTTTGCACAAATATTTAAAAATGCTACTGGTTACAATATAGACGCATTTGATATTACAAACCCTAAACAATTAGAAGGTGTTAAAGATTTCTTTAAAGCGCAAGTTGCTTCATTACAATATGAAAGTTTAAAGACTGGTGTATTAGGTAATTTATTCCAAGAGGGTTCTACTTACAAAGGTACTATGCCAGAAGCTAACTACGTATTACAGTGTGGTGAGTTCTTGCAACAACAATTCTTAAACTTGCCAAGTGGCATATCTTCTATTAATGATAAGATTTCTAAACTAACAAATGCTGGATTACCAGCAAATGCTAGTGGTGTTAGAGAAGGTATGGTATTCGTACAAGATACAGGTGATGGTATAGGTCATGTAGCTATGGTTAATAGAGTTGAAGGTGATGAGATTGTAATTACAGAAGCTAACTACGCTGGACCTGGTGCAATTACAAATACAAGAAGAATGAAGTTTAACGATCCAAGTATAAAAGGTTATGGTAACTTTAGTTTCAAAGCTGAGATACAAGATGAGTTAAAAAATAATGTGGAAAATAAATTAGATAACTACTTAATGGAATCTGAGGATGATGTAATGGCGACTATATCTAGAATCAATAAGTATGAAAGTACAGACAGTGGTCGTTCTTTATTGAAGTTATTAGATGAAAGAGTTAGCGAAGTTTATTCTATGAATAGATCTTTATACGATAACGCTTTAGAAGGAACTATCGATAGAGATTACGAAGATACATTAAGTAACCAAGAGGCTAGTAAATTCTTAATTAAAGTATTTGGCAACAATTACAACAACCAAGAAATTATAGATGACATTAAGAAAATGAAAGTATCGGTTGTTAATGGTGTTATTAGTGTAGATGAGAAAGGTACTAAACTTAAAAACGTTATTGATGTAGATGACTTTATAGATAATTTAACTTCATACTAATATGCTAAATTTTTACTTACCGCAATTATTTAAAAAAGTTGATACAGAAAAAGCAGCAAGTGCTATCTCTACTGGGAACAGATGGGCAATGAAACAAGTAGAGAGTAGTTTGACTGCTGCTAAAGATGATTTAAAATCTTCTAAGCAATTATTTGATAGAGGTCAATATGGAGATGCAGCTAATGTTGCTGCACAAAGTGTAATCGGTGGAGTGTTCGGTGCTACAGTAGGTGGCACTGGAGCATTTGCCACTGGTGCTTTGGCTGATTACTATAATAAAAAAGAAGAAGTTAAAAAATTTGCTGAAGCTGGGTTTGAAAAGATTGGTGCGTTTCAAACTAAAGCTGGTTACTATTTAAATAAAGAGCAAAGGGAAGCGCGGGATTCATTGAATAGATCAAAAAAACTTTACGAACTTTTTGGGGACGAAAAGTATCAAAAAGATATTGTTAAGTATGAGAAAGAATTAGCATTACAGGAAGTAGCTGGTAGAGCTGCTAGTGATGTTGCTGTTGAGTTAGTAACAGGAGGGTTAATAAAAGGTATGAGAGTAAAGAAAGGTTTAAAGTTCACTAAAGCAATGGACGATATAAATCTTAACTACGTTAAAAAAAGACCAGATGTAGTTAGTGATCTTGTTTCCAAGACTGATAACTTAGATGAATTATTACCTAAAGTAAAAGAAGTAAAGAATAGTTTAATTGATGTGAAAACTAAGTTAGATCAAAAGCCTGCTGGAGTGCTAAGCAAGTCTGCTTTAAAAAAGATGTCTTCATTTATTAAGAAGTATGTACCAGATGAATACATGACTCCTAATATGATTAAGGTAGCTACTGCTAAAGTTGATGATGCTGGATTAATCAGAGTTAAAAACGCACTCAATAAAGCTGGTGAACCTTCAAGGTTAGAAACACAACCATTATCAGTTGGAGAGTTTGATGATGTTTTATATGCTACACTTGATGAAATCACTGGAGGGAAAATGAAACCAAAAATCACTACAGATAATATGATTGGCAAACTTAGTAGTTATAAAGTTCCAGCTAGTGTTGATCCTAAATATAGATCAATGATTGAGTCTATTACTGATAAGTTTGATTCTAGTAAACCAAGAGAAGCGACTATACAAAAGATAGAAAACATGAGGCAGTTTGCTGAGTATAAGAAGTTATCTAAAAAGAATAAAGAGTTATATGATAGGTTGGATAAAACTCCAATAGCTGATTTAGATGAAGCACAGTTACGTGAAACGTTTTATACTATTAAAGAATTGGAAGCTCAAGGAAAGTTACTAAAGAAGTTAAAGAAGAGCGCTAAACAAAGAGAGGTTAGGAACTTAGAAGCAGAAGCTTTAGGTGTATTAAAGAGTGGTACAGATGTAGACTTTAATTTAAATCAACCGTTAACTGGTCAAATAAAAGCAGCTACTAGATCTTTATCAGATACAGAACTTAGGAGTATTCCGACTAATCAAGTATTAGATATGTTTACTACTGGTGCTAGAGGTTTTGAGAATCCATTAAAGAAAGTATTTAAAGAAGCAATTGATCAAGCGGATAACGATGTATTAGATTTCACAAGTTACTACACTGATAAGATGAATAACCTTTTAAAAAGTTATAAGAGTTTAAAAACTATTGAAGCTGCTGAAAGAATTATGTTACATGCTCTAAAAGAGCAGGCTGACACAAAAAAAATATTAAATGCCCTTACTAGAACTCCATACTTTCAATCTAAGGGTTACACTAAAAAGTTTATTGATAATTTAAAACTTACTAAGGCAGAGTCTAGTATGTA
>Ga0102963_1000340_pt1 | contig 20154 bp, 16 predicted proteins | sample SalPon2_C_H2O_MG_2_FD_84522 | JGI IMG/M metagenome (GOLD analysis project Ga0102963, IMG submission 84522) | Salt pond water microbial communities from South San Francisco under conditions of wetland restoration - Salt Pond MetaG SF2_C_H2O_MG | ecosystem: Environmental > Aquatic > Non-marine... | reverse complement strand
TACTGGCGAAGTTCAGAGAAGACTCTATGATTCATCTGGTGATTCTTCTTATCATATCTGGTTATCACATGTTGGTGCAGATGACGGCGAGTATCATACCTTTACATCTGGTGGAACATTATTAAACGTAACAAATAATTCAATAACTGGTTTAACAATAAATAATGTAATTGAACTAAATAAAATAAATATAGCAAAACAAAATGATGAATTCAGCACTATATCGGATGACTTCTTAGATTTTAGTGAAAATAATCCTTTTGGTGATCCGGGGAACCAGTAATGTTTGGAACTTATTTTTACCACGAAAAAATTAGAAAAACAGTTTCTATTTTCGGTAGACTGTTCAATAACATTTATGTGCTGCGTAAAGATTCATCTGGCGGCATTTTGAATCAATTGAAGGTGCCACTTGCTTATGCACCAAAAAAGAAATACTTAGAAAGAGTAAGAGGAAATCCTGACTTAGCAACAGATACATCGACAGCGATAAAACTTCCTCGTATGTCATTTGAAATTACAAGTATTATGTACGATAATGCTAGACAACTTACAAAAGTCAGCAATTTTAAAACGATTGGTAATACATCAAATGATAGACAAAAATTTTATTCTCCTGTCCCTTATGATATTGGGTTTCAGTTGAATATATATGCTAAGAGTCAAGATGATGCTCTTCAAATCATAGAGCAAATATTACCTACATTCAATCCTCAATACACATTGACAATTAAACCATTTTCTGAAAACTATCCTAATTTTAAAGAAGATATTCCAATCATTATTCAGAGTGTAGGATTCGTAGATGACTTTGAGGGAAATTTAGAACAAAGAAGAACTATCATTTATACGATAGATTTCTTAATGAAAGTTTCGTTCTTTGGTCCGATAACTAACGGTGAAGTCATTCGTACTTCTATCGCTGATGTTTTCTTTATGGATCAAGGCGTATCTGGAGATTCAGATGTTAAACTGGAAACAATTACTGTAACACCCGACCCACTTTCCACCATTGGTTTGCCTGATAGTGATTTCGGGTTCAACACGGAGATAGATTACGCTTACGATAGTGGGTTGTAGTAGGAGAAAAAAATGCCATTAGTTAAAAGATTAGTCAAGGGTGTTAGATTAACTCATACAGAAATGGATGGGAATTTTGTTTATCTAGAAAACAAAATAGATTCGGCATCTGATTCAGGTTATATCAAAGGAATAATTGATTCAATATATCTGAAAGGAATAATTGATTCAGATTATATGGATAGTCTTCTCTTTGATAATTATTTAGATTCATCAGACGCAATTTCCCTTATTGATTCTGCGTATGTAAATGCTAGATTAAATACATCACTATTCCTTGATTCCGCAGAAGCAATTGATATTATCAATGATCATGTAGATTCTGCGTATGTTAATTCAAAATTAGATACATCACTATTCCTTGATTCCGCAGAACTCGCGCAAGTGGTAAATGCACCATATGTTCAAGCGAGGCAAAGTTATGCTTGGGCAAGTTTGACTGGCGTTCCTAGTTTTTCTGCAATCGCTACTTCTGGAGCATATTCAGATTTGTCTGGAACTCCTACACTTTCTACAGCTGCTACATCGGGAGCATATTCAGATTTAAGTGGAACTCCTGTACTTTCTACAGTTGCAACATCAGGAGCATATTCAGATTTGTCTGGAACTCCTGCGCTTTCTACAGTTGCAACATCAGGAGCATATTCAGATTTGTCTGGAACTCCTGCGCTTTCTACAGTTGCAACGAGCGGTGATTATACTGATCTTTCTAACACGCCAAGTGTTTTAGATAGTGCTTTTGTCTTAGCACTTATTCCTAATTTTTTAGACAGTGCTGATGTTTTAGCTCTTATTCCTGGCGGTGGTTTAGATAGCGCAAATGTAACTTCTATTATTGAAGAAACTGTAGATTCAGATTTTGTACAGGGCAAAGCAGATAAAGTCAAACTGAAAGTTTTTGCAACTGCTGATAGTTCACAGTACAATTCCCTTGATGCAGGGACGCTTATTTTCTTGAGTGATGGTAATGCTGGTGATCCTTGCTTAGCAATTAAAGATAGTGCAGGCGGTTTCTTTAGAGTAGTTTCAACTCTTGGCGCACAAGTAAATGATGGCGGCGGAGGCGGTGGAGGATTCTAATCAATGGGTGATGAAAAAGATAATGTGAATAATGATTACGATTATTCTCGCGATACTCTTTATGGTCTTATAGAAAAAGGTAAAGATGCCTTAGAAAACATGATAGAAGTTGCTCGCGAAAGTGAGCATCCTCGAGCATATGAAGTTCTTTCGGGTTTAATCAAAAATGTATCTGACGTCAATGATAAGTTGATGGATCTGAATAAAAAACAAAAAATGATGAATGAAAAGGAAGAAGTCAAACAAATCGAAAATCAGCAGAATAATTTTTATTTAAGTTCTACTGCTGATTTGCAACGAATGCTTCAAGAAAATGATGTAGTAGATGCTGAACCAGAAAGAATCGTATCTAGGGAATCCTAATGTAAAACGCGATGGCGTGTTACAAGAGTGGACACCTGATTTACTTTTAGAATATAAAAAATGTATGAAAAACCCATCATATTTTTGTGAAAAATATGTAAAGGTTATCGCACTTGATAAAGGACTTGTTCCTTTTAACTTATATCCTTATCAGAAGGATATGTTTCACCAATTTGAGGATAATAGATTTAATGTCGTTCTCGCATGTCGCCAATCTGGTAAGTCAATATCAGCCTGCGCATATTTATTATGGTTCGTATTATTCAAGTCAGAAAAGACCGTTGCAGTTTTGGCGAATAAAGGCGCAACTGCAAGAGAAATGCTCTCGCGGATTACACTCATGCTTGAAAATCTTCCGTTCTTTTTACAACCAGGATGTAAAGCGCTTAACAAAGGTTCTCTTGAGTTCAGTAACAATTCTAGGATTATTGCTGCCGCTACTTCTGGTAGTTCTATCCGTGGGATGTCTGTCAATCTCCTTTATCTTGACGAGTTTGCTTTTGTAGAAAGAGCATCTGAATTTTATACTTCTACATATCCTGTTATTTCATCAGGTCAAGAAACTAAAGTGATTATCACCTCTACTGCTAATGGAATTGGTAATCAGTTTCATAAAATATGGGAAAGTGCTATACAAGGTGTTAGCGAGTTTAATCCATTTCGTGTTGACTGGTGGGATGTTCCAGGACGTGATGAAAAATGGAAAAACGAAACTATCGCTAACACTAGCAAGTTACAGTTTGATCAAGAATTTGGTAATACGTTCTTTGGTACAGGCGATACGCTCATTAATGCTGAAACATTATTAAGTTTCAGGGCGAAACCATATCTAAGATTATTAGAAAATGGGTTGGTAAAAATATATGAAGAACCAGTCAAGGATCATGAATATATTATGACCGTTGATGTAAGTAAGGGAAGAGGACAGGACTATTCTACTTTTAATTTGATCGATATTAGCGTTCGCCCATTTGCACAGGTTGCTGTATATCGCAATAACACTATCTCTCCAATACTCTTCCCTAACATTATATATAAGTTTGCGAAAGTTTACAACGATGCGTATGTGGTAATTGAATCAAATGATCAGGGGTCTGTTGTTTGTAATGGATTATATCATGATTTAGAATATGAAAATATGCACGTTGAATCTGCTATTAAAGCGAATGCACTTGGTATAGAAATCAATCGAAAAACAAAAAGACTTGGTTGTTCTGCTATTAAAGATTTATTAGAAGAAAACAGAATAAATATCGTAGACGAACAAACTATCTTAGAAATATCTACATTTGAAGCAAGAGGTCAATCGTACGAAGCTTCAGACGGTAATCATGATGATTTGATGATGAATCTTGTTTTATTTGGATATTTTGTATCCACTCAATACTTTGCAGATATGACTGATATTAACCTAAAAGAAATGCTCTTTAAACAAAAAATGGAAGATATCGAGAACGATATGATTCCCTTTGGAATTATAGATGATGGAACTGATTATATCGAACAGATTGAAAGAAAAGATATACCATGGGCAACAGAAGTAGACACTCAACGGTTCATATATGATCCAGATTTGTAAAATTATAAATAACGGTATAATTGACTGAAATCGTATTATGGAACATATAATTTTCAATAGAGGAAGATAAAAATGGCACTCTTTACACCGTCTGCGAGTCCAGCGGTTGTCGTCAAAGAAATAGATCTGACTGGTGGCGTTCCAAACGTGCAGTCAACTACTGGCGCATTCGTTGGTAACTTTCGTTGGGGTCCTGTAGAGCAAAGGGTATTAGTAGACAATGAGGCAACTCTTGTTAACGTCTTTGCCACGCCAGACTCTGACAACACAATCGAATTCCACGGAGCCTCATATTTCCTTCGCTATTCTGGAGCACTTCAGGTAGTTCGCGAAGTAGATAGTGCAGCTCAAAACGCTCGTTCATCTAATGGACAAAGAGCAACTGATTCCGACGGAAATCTCGGAACCCCACTTATTAAAAACCTTCCAGATTTTGAGGGTCAGCAATCGACTCTTGACGCATCTGGTAGTCATACCTTTATCGCTAGATATCCTGGCGTTTTAGGTAACTCAATCAAAGTTTCAGTATGCCCACCGAATTCAACTGCGTTTTCTAATTGGGCATATAAAGACGAGTTTGATGGCGCACCGTCAACATCTGATTTCGCTTCAGATGTAGGCGCATCAAATGACGAAGTTCATATCGTTGTTGTAGATTCAAACGGTGAACTGAGCGGAACTCGGGGAACAATCCTCGAAAGATATCCATTCGTTTCAATGGGTACAAACGCAAAGAACACTGACGGAACTACTAACTATGCGATCGATACAGTTAATAATCGTTCAGACTTTATCTGGATGGTAGCATTTGATTCAGACTATCAGGAAACTGCTAGTGGTAGAAATGCTGCGATGACTAAGATCGACAATGGTGACAACTTTGGTCTTCGGGCAAACGTCACAACTGCCAGTAACTATGATTTCAAAAAAGGTGCTAACTCTGGTGCATTCGGAGTTGCAGAATATACATCTGGATTTGATCTTTTTGAAGATAAAGATCAGGTTGAAGTTGATTTCTTGATTGCTCCTGGTATGGTAGGTAGTGAAGATCAGCAAACAGTTGTGAATGATTTGGTTGCTACTGCACAAGGTCTCCGTAAAGACTGCGTGGTTGTCGCCTCACCTGCTCGTTCTGATATCGTAAATCTAACTAATGCGGCAACAATTACTTCAAATGTTGTTACAACTGCAAACGGATTTACAAAATCTTCTTATCTAGTTGCAGATAATAACTATCTGAAAATCTACGATAAGTATAATGATCAATACATACATATCCCTGCTTCATCTTCAACAGCAGGTATTATGGCAGCAACTGACTTAAATCGTGCACCATGGTTCTCACCAGCAGGTACACGTCGCGGTCAGTATCTCGGCATCACTGCTATTTCATACTCACCAAACAAATCGCAAAGGGATACACTGTACAAAGCAAGTGTTAACCCAATCGCTAACATTCCTGGACAGGGTGTTTTGTTGTTCGGTGATAAGACAGGTCTTGCACGTCCATCTGCATTCGATAGAATCAATGTTCGCCGCTTGTTCCTTGTACTTGAAAGAGCAATTAGTCGTGCTGCTCAACAGGTTATGTTCGAATTCAACGATGAGTTTACTCGTGCTGAATTCGTCAATATCATCGAACCAGTTCTTCGGGAAGTACAGGGTCGTCGTGGTATCACCGACTTCCGTGTAATTTGTGACGAGACAAACAACACTCCAGAAGTGGTTGATCGTAACGAATTTATCGCAAACGTCTTCATCAAACCAGCACGTTCTATCAACTATGTTACATTGAACTTTGTAGCAGTTAGAACAGGTGTTGACTTTGAAGAAGTCGTCGGCACGGTTTAAGGAGGTATTATTATGGCTATTCTCGGAGTAGATGATTTCAAAGCAAAACTAAGAGGCGGCGGCGCACGTCCTAACCTCTTCCAAGTGACGATTAACTATCCTGGTTTCGCAGGTGGTGATCCTGAACTTACATCGTTCATGGTATCTGCTGCTTCTTTGCCAGGATCAGTAATGGGCGAGATTCTCGTTCCGTTTCGTGGTCGTCAGTTGAAAATGGCAGGTGATCGTACATTCGAACAGTGGACAACTACAATTGTCAACGACACGGACTTTTCAGTTCGTAACGCAATTGAGCGTTGGATGAACCAGATCAATCAGCATAGACAAAATACAGGGTTGACTAATCCAATTGAATACGAAGCAGACCTTAGAGTCGATCAATTGGATCGTTCAGGTGCGAAAATCAAATCATACATTTTCCGTGGGGCATATCCTGCGAACTTGTCTGAAATCGCTCTCGATTATTCTTCAAACGATATCATCGAGAACTTTACCTGCACATGGTCATATCAGTATTATGAGTCTGATACAACCAGCTAAATAAAAAAGTACAGGGGGGCTGGGGTGTCTCAGTCCCCTTTCATTTTAATGAGGATTTGAAATGGCAGAACAAGAAGGTCTTAGTCTTTTTGGTTGGCAATTAACTAAAAAGAAAAAAGAGCAAGAAGAAAAAGAAAAACTTCCTTCGATAGTTCCACCTCGTGATGACGAGGGAGGTAGTTATGCCACTGCGTCGGGTACTCACTATGGGCAGTATCTGAATCTAGACGGTGATGACTCTAAAGACAACTATCAATTGATTATGAAATATCGCGGAAATGCGATGCATCCAGAAGTTGATAATGCTATTGAAGACATTGTGAATGAATCGGTCACTGGAAGTGAAATGGAGCAAACACTTGATATCAATATGGATGATGTCCAAGCTCCTGACAGAATCAAAAAAGCAATTAAAGAAGAGTTCGATTATATCTATGGTCTTTTGAATTTCAAAGAACTTGGTCACGACATTTTCCGTCGCTGGTATGTGGACGGACGTTTATATCATCATCTTATTCTAAACGAATCTAATCCTAAAGAAGGTATTTTAGAGGTTCGTCCTATTGACTCTGCAAAAATGCGTAAGGTCAAAAAGGTTAAATACAAAAAAGATCCGCAGACTGGTGCTAAAATTGTAGATAAGACTGAAGAATTTTTTATCTATCAAGAAAAACCAGGGCAATCTACTAACGGAATTAAGATGACTCTTGATTCAGTCAGTTATGTGACTTCTGGATTACTCACAGAAGATCGTAAAAAAATTGTATCCCATTTGCATAAAGCATTGAAACCGATTAACCAATTGCGTATGATGGAAGACGCATTGGTAATCTATAGACTCGCTCGTGCACCAGAACGCAGAATTTTTTATATTGATGTCGGCAATTTACCTCGCGGTAAAGCAGAACAATATATGAAAGATATCATGGCCAAGTATCGTAATAAACTTGTCTATGATGCTGCAACTGGTGAGATCCGAGATGATCGTAAACATCAGTCTATGCTTGAAGATTTTTGGTTGCCTCGGCGAGAAGGTGGTAGAGGAACAGAAATTACCACACTTCCTGCAGGCGAAAACCTTGGACAAATCGAAGACGTTATATATTTCCAAAAGAGAATGTATCGCTCTTTAAATGTTCCACTTTCTAGATTAGATACAGATGTTGCTCAAGCATCTAATTTCTTAGGAAGATCTACTGAAATCAATCGTGATGAATTAAAATTCCAAAAGTTTATTGATAGACTTCGTATGAGGTTTTCGCATCTTTTCTATGGTATTTTGAAAAAGCAATTGATCCTCAAAGGTATTTGTACTGAAGAAGATTGGGAAGACTGGAAAAACGATATTACTGTAGATTATGTTCGCGATAATCATTTCGCTGAACTGCGTGATAATGAGATGCTCCGTGAAAGAGTACAAACTCTTGATATGGTATCTAATTATGTTGGTGAATATTATTCAAAAGAATGGGTTCAGAAAAATATTCTTATGCTTTCTGATGAAGATATTGAAAAAATGAAAAAAGAAATAGAAGGTGAAGAAGAAGAGGTTCCTGAAGAAGAACCAGAACAGGCTCCTCAACAAGCACCTCAAAAATTTGAACTAAAACCTGTGTCGGGTGATGATGAACAACAAGGAGATGAAAAGTGAGTGAATTAGCTCAAGAATTGATTCAGCAAGCATTGGATCAAGATTTCAATAAAGCGAGTAAAACATTTGGTGATATTATGTCAGTTAAAGTTCAAGACGCTTTAGATCAAGAAAAAATTAGATTAGCAGATCAAATCTATAATGGAGCAGATCCTGATGGAGAAGATGATGATGACATCATGGGGGATGAGGATGGTGACGACCAGCTCGAACTTGACCTTGAAACAGAGGGCGAGTCTGAGTCGGAAGAAGAGGATGATGAGGAAGATGAATTCACCGATGAGGATGAAGAAGACGACTATGATGATGAAAACTCATAATAATAATTGATTTAATCTAAAAAATAATAATATTATAAATAAAGGTTAGAAATGAAAACGTTCGCTAATATCCGTGAATTAACTGGAAGGAAACCTTCAGGTTATCTGCAATTAAATAAAATTGTAGGAAAGTTTCGGGTTCAAGTTTATAAAGAACCAAACGGATATGTTGCTTATGTTGATGGCGATAGACTGGATGTTTATAAGTCAAAAGCAGAAGCAGAAAAAGCGGCAACTGAATTTATAAAGGCATTATAAAAATGAAACTGATTGCAGAATATACCGATCAAAATTTATCTTTCTTAAAAGAACAAGATGAAAAGGGTGACAAGAAATATGTCATTGAAGGTATTTTCATGCAAGCAGAACAAAAGAATAGAAACGGTCGGATCTATCCTAGAGTAGTTATGGAAAAAGCACTTGGCAAATATGTCAATGAGCAGGTTTCTAAAGGTAGAGCGGTGGGTGAATTGAATCACCCTGAAGGTCCGACAGTTAATCTAGATAAAGTTTCTCACAAAATCGATTCGCTTCAATGGGAAGGAAACGATGTTGTGGGTAAGGCGACTATTTTGGAAACTCCTATGGGCATGATCGTTCGCGGTTTGCTCGATGGCGGTGTTCAACTTGGCGTCTCGACTCGTGGTATGGGGTCTCTTGAAAATCGTGGTGGCACTATGGTTGTAAAACCAGACTTTCTACTCAATGCAGTAGATATCGTTCAAGATCCATCTGCACCCTCAGCTTTTGTTAATGGGGTTATGGAAGGTGTAGAATGGGTATGGAATAATGGCATCATAGAAGCAAGAGAAATTGAAAAAATGGAGACAGAAATTAAGAAAGCTCCACGTGCCGATCTCTATGAGACACAGGTTCGTGAGTTTAAGAATTTCCTCTCGTTACTTAAATCTAACATGTAGGGAGTCAATAATGACTGATGAAAATAAAATCGAAGATCAGGAAGTTGAACTCCATGACGAAGTAACAGACGAAGTTGTGGAAGAAGGAACTCACGATCCAAAAAATGCACCTGCGCAAGCTGTTGCTGCTGCCGATAAAGCATCTGATGCTACTGGTACAGCACCAAAACGCAAAGGTGACCAAACAAAACAAGATCCAATGCCTAAAACCAAAGGTGCTCTTATGGCAGCAATGGTTTCAAAAATGCAGGGCATGAATAAAGAAACACTGATGGCAATGTACAAAGCCGAAGGTTTTGAAAGTGTTGAAGGTGAAGCAATTGCTGAATCTCCAGTACTTGACTATCAGGCAGATTTCTCTCAGGATCTAAATGCTCTTGTTGCCGAAGAAGCAACACTTTCAGATGAATTTAAGTCTAAAGCAGAAACAATCTTTGAAGCTGCTATTAAGTCTAAATTGTCTGAAGAGATCGATCGGTTGGAAACCAAGTACGAAGAAGAACTCGCTGAAGAAGTTTCTACTACTAAAGCAGATCTTGTAGAAAAGGTTGACACTTATCTTAACTACGTTGTCGAGCAGTGGATGGAAGACAATCAGGTCGCTATTCAATCTGGTCTGCGTTCAGAAATTGCAGAGAAGTTTATGAACTCTCTGAAAGATCTGTTCACAGAATCATATATTGAAGTTCCTGAGTCTAAAGTCGATCTGGTTGATCAACTTGCTGAAGAAGTTGAAGAACTCGAAGCAACTTCTAACGAAGCAATCGCAAAGAACTTTGCACTTCAAGAAGAACTGGAAATGTATAAGCGTGATGCAATCATCCGTGAACATGCTTCAGGTCTAGCTGAAACGCAAATCGAAAAACTTAAAGATTTGGTATCTGAAGTAGATTTCGAAGACGATGATACTTTCGCTAAAAAAGTATCTACTGTTAAAGAATCATACTTCACCAAAAAAGTATCTGAGTCTGCTGACATTGAAGAAGACGATGACGGTGAATCCGTTGTAGAAGCTTCTGGTTCAATGGCTCAGTATCTTCAAGCAATCCAAAAGACAAGTAAAAAATAATTGGGAGTCCAAAAAATGAATACAGTCTCATACGACGCATTGATGGAAAAATGGGCACCTGTACTGAACGAAGAGTCAGCAGGCGTTATCCAAGATTCACATCGTAAAGCAGTTACAGCTGCTATCCTCGAAAACCAAGAAATCGCCCTTCGTGAAGAAGGTATGATTTTTGAAAACAACACAACTACTTCAGCAACTGCTGGTACAACTGCAAACTGGAACCCTGTTCTGATCGCACTTGTACGTCGTGCAATGCCTAACTTGATGGCATACGACATCTGTGGTGTTCAGCCTATGTCTGGTCCAACTGGTCTGATCTTCGCAATGAAGTCACGTTACCAGAACACTAAGTCTGGCACATCTGCAAATGCTGAAGCACTGTTTGATGAAGCAAACATCAACTACTCAGGTGATTCAGGCACAACTGCAATGGAAGCAGATCCATCAGGTATGGGTTCAGCACTTGACGGTGACGGTGACTCAACAATTGCCGATTCATTGGGTGATCCACTTGCTAACCTTGACCTGTATTCAACTCCAGAAGCTGAAGCTCTTGGTGTTGCAGGCGGCGAGCAGTTTGCAGAGATGGGTTTCACCATCGAAAAAGCAACAGTGACTGCAAAGTCACGTGCTCTGAAAGCTGAGTACACTCTGGAACTGGCACAAGACCTGAAAGCAATTCATGGTCTGGATGCTGAAACAGAGTTGGCGAACATTCTCTCAACTGAGATCATGGCTGAAATCAACCGTGAAGTGGTTCGTACTCTTAACTCTCAGGCAAAACTGGGTGCACAAACTTCTAACACTGCAATCAATGGTATCTTCAACGTACAGACAGATGCTGATGGTCGTTGGTCAGTTGAGAAGTTCAAAGGTCTGATCCTTCAGATCGAGCGTGAAGCAAACGTGATCGCTAAAGAAACTCGTCGGGGCAAAGGTAACTTCATGATCTGTTCTTCAGACGTGGCTTCTGCACTTGCTGCTTCTGGCATGCTGGACTATGCTCCTGCAATGTCAACTAACCTGAACGTTGACGATACAGGTAACACCTTCGCAGGTGTACTGAATGGTCGTATGCGTGTCTACATTGACCCATATGCATCAGCCAACTATATCAACGTCGGTTATAAGGGCACAAACCCATACGATGCAGGTGTATTCTATTGCCCATACGTACCACTCACAATGGTTCGTGCGGTTGGTGAAAACACCTTCCAGCCAAAAATCGGCTTTAAGACTCGCTATGGTATGGTCTCTAACCCATTCGTGGGCACGACACCTTCAAGCGGTCTTGCTAATCCTAAGAGCAACCAGTACTATCGTATCATGCGTGTGGACGATATTCTCGGTTCCTAATAAAAATAAAAAAATAAATAAACTGGGAGGGGTTCGCCCCTCCCTTTTTTAACATCTTTTTATTATAAATAGTACCATGACAACACTAACAGAAAATTTTAATTATCTTCAACCGACCAGTTTTAAATTGGTGTTGGATAGAAAGAATTATCCTAATTTAGAATTCTTTTGCCAAAACGTGACACATCCAGGACTAATGATGCCAGCAACGGAATTACCTATCCGTCGTATGCAATCTATTCCTTTTCCGGGAGAATCACTTACTATTAATGAACTTTCCTGTAATATTCTTTTAGACGAAAATATGGAAAGTTATACTGAAATGTATAATTGGATTCGTAGAATTCAAGTTACAGATCAAAAAGGGCAGACATTTTTGCAAAAGGGAACAGAACCCCCAACATATGCAGATATCACCCTTTCCATATTATCAAGTCATAATAATATGACAAAACAAATAAGATATATTGATGCTATGCCGACTGCTCTTGGTGATATAACATTTGAAGCAACTTCTACAGGAACAGAATTTATTGTATTCAATGCATCATTCAGATTTAGTTATTTTAAATTGGTTTAGGGGTTGTAAATGCCAGAAAGTAAGTCAAGAAAAATTGCAGGTGCTTTTAATAATGTAGGAAATGATGCAATATTAAAAACAGGCAGATCAACTGATATTGTAAAATCTACAGCAACTATTCCAGACCAAGCAGAAACTGTAATTGATACAATTGACGGAAATACAGTTAGGGCATCAAAATATACTATTACTGCGCAAACATTAGGTGATAGTGATCACCAAGCGCAAGAAATTCTTTTAACGCATAATGGTACAACAGCAACTTTGACTTCTTATGGTACTTTGTTGCATGGCGATAACACTATTGTCACATATGATACAACTATAGATTCTTCTACAGGAACAATCAGCCTATTAGCGGCACCAGACGCAGCTGTGTTCGGTTTGAAGTTTTCTATTGAAAGATCTGATGTAAAAACAGTATAAATAGTAACAAAGGGAAGAAAATGGCAAAATCGGCATTCAGAGTAGAAGATGGATTAATCCCAGGACATACTTCAAATGATCTTGGTCACACGGCGGCAAAGTTTAGAGATGTCCATATTTCTAGAAATACCAACGTCGGTAACAACTTATCTGTAAGCGGTAATACAACAACAGATGGATTGACTGCTAATGGTACTACTATTCTTCCTAATTTTTCTGGTGGTGGTGGAGGCGGTGGTGGTGTCACCATCGCTCAATCAATAGCATTTGCAATCGCATTGGGGTAAAGCATGTCTAAAAAAATTCTAGCAACAAACTATACTATTGATGCTGATAGTGATAGAATCACCGTAAAAGGTTTTTATCGTGCAGAACAGTTTCAGTTAATTACTGATGTGAATCCTGAAACAGGTGGAACTATCTTATATAATTTCGCCGATGGTACAAAAGGATACAAATCTGTTACTTTTGATGATGTTTCAGAAACTACTACGATTCAATTAGAAACTGATCTCTCAGCATACGGAATTAATGATAGTTCTTATATTCAAATTATTGTTGATCACCCTGAAGTGGAAATGGAAGTTTCTGATGCGCTTCTTGATCCAGTACATAAGATTCGTGTTTCTACTCCAGAAAACCTTATTGATACTGACTTTGAATATGGACTTCAACCTACAAAATGGGAAACGCTAGAACTTTCAAACAATGTCCCTTCATTTTATGTTGCTGACGGTGATACCGCTCTTTCTATTGTAAATAGTGTTGCTGCTGTAGAAGGTTCAAATACAATTAAAGTGGAATGTACAGACGCACATAATCTTGTAGTCGGCACTCCTATTGATGTTTCTGGTTTGGATTTCCGAACAGCAGAAGGTAAATTCCTTATCACGCAAGCAGACAGTAACAATTTTTATTATAGAGCAAATGCTCCTATGACTGTTACAGGAGCTATTGGTTCACTTTATACAGCAATCACTCCTGGTTCTTTTTATGCTGGTTCTCAAATTCCTTATGAATTAGATTCAGGATTGACTACAGATAATCAAGATTCTTCGAAAGTTACAATATCAACTGGTGGATATCATGGATTTGTTGAAAACAATCAATTTTATCTTGTAAACACTGTTGCATCAAAAGGTTTGAAATTCTCTAAAACAGGACTTGCTCCGGATAACAGAGGATACATTGATCCCGCTGAAAATATTCAAACTACATTAAATAACATAGATTTATCTTTAACAAATACAACTCAAATTCGTGGACATTATTCACATTATTTTAGTGCTGCAGATATTGATGTAGGAAGCAATACGATTAACTGGCCTGGTCATAATTTATATACAAATTATTGCCTTCTTTATAATCCACCTGCAGGTGGAGCACAAATAGGTGGACTTAATAGATTTGATATCTATTATGTTATTAGAGTTGATCAGGACACAATTAGATTATCTACTTCTAGATCCGGATCTGCTATAACTTTCACAAGTGCTGGTGACGATAGTTATGCTAGACATTCACTTCACTTGGTTTATGAAGTTTATAGATCATACAAAGCATATCAAAACAGTTACACTTACCATTATTTCAACAATTTCTATTTGGGAGGAAACGAATCTGGTTATGATAGAAGACAAGTATATGATGGTACTTATGGATTAGGATCTGGAAACCCATATGGTGTTATGATGCTGGTTCGCGGTTACAACTATCCTGGTGACGGTGCTAGATGGTTGGATTATTATAGACCTGAATATCATCAATATAATACTGCTTATGGAGCAAATCAAACATATTGGAGAATACCTGAATACGATCCATCTGCAGCTACAAATGAACCATCTAGATGGAATCCACTAGAAGATTTCACAAGATTCCAAAATTATAACTGGCAGTCATACTGGTATCTTTATAATGGTTCTGCTTATTTGCGGATGCAAACATATTATTATTCTGGAACTTACAACTATACATGGGGTTCTAACAGAAGAATTTTTGCATTCCCGTTTAATTTAGATCAAGAAGCAGATACTTTTTATGCTCCAGATCATGGTTTGGTTTCTGGACAAACTATTGATTTTAGAACACTTTCTGGAGATGCTCCTAGAATTTCAAATGCTACTACTACCATAAACGCAGCAAATGCTAATACTGATCTAGCAGACGGAACATATAGTATTGATGCTCCTTCAACAGATAGATTCAGAATTTCAGGAAATAGAATTGTTCAATCGAAAGGCGATAGTGATAACGCATATGAAATTATCGCGAATGTAAAAAATGAAACAGCAAATAGTTTCTATATTGAAGATCATGGTTTGATTGATGATCAAGAAGTGAAATTTACTACTGTAGGTTCTCCAACTGTTCCTTCACAAAATTCTGGAAATTTATCACCGAATTGGCAACCAAATACCACAGGAAATAATGTTATCGCATTTAAATCTATGGATGATTATTTATCCACAGCGGTTCCTGCGATTCCAAATCAACTTGATTTCTTAACTTATAATCATAACGGTTCATCAAACCTTTTGATGCAATATGGACAAAACACTAGTGTAACTCCTGTTGATTATGTTAATACATGGTATACAACTTCTTATTTCGAAGTCAGAAAAGATGGTACTCGTGTAACATATGGTTATCCTAGTTCTACAGATTTGCAGTTGAAAAATTTCAACAGAGACACACCATTCAATTTGTTTACTTCGCAATCAGCTGATCTTAAATCTTATGGTTTATCTAGACTTGCTACACCATGGCAACAAAATACATTTATTCCTTACTATGTTGATATGACTTTCGGTAATAGGAACATGCATAATAATGCTACCAATACGACAGATTATTGGAGATTTTATAATTATTCATATATTGACTGGAGATATAGCCCTTCAATCTCAAGTAGTATATATCAAAGAAGATCTATGGTTGCCACTTCTTCTGGAGACACTTATGGTTATGGTTATTCTATAACTTATGGTGAATATAGTGCTTATTCATTATGCCAAATCAATATCAGTTTCACTAATTTGACAAATTGGCCATATTACAATAGCACATATCATTACAATTACAGTTATGGTAATAATAGATACAGAGTCCATTATGATTTCGGTTATTACAAAGACGATATCAATGTAAGACTTTGGTTCATGGGTAATCAAAACATGAACTATACAAATCCTATCAGTTTGATAGAAGGAATGATTAATGCGTTTGATGCTGGATTTATTTATGCTACTATCGCTGATGGAGAAACTGTAAACGCAAAAGTCATTAACAATAATCGTTTCAGTCTGAGTAAGAATAGTGCTAACATTGACTTTACTGACAGCGGTTCTTCAATTGATATAAACAATTATCTTAAATTTACAGTTGAAGAAGTTGCAGGAGCAGTTGATGGATCATATAGTGCTGTCGATGTTACAGATGATACTATCGTACTTCAAACACCATTCGAAATTGGGGGAAATACAGAATCCCTAAAGGCAGATAGTGTAGACGGTGACTATATCATCCCGATTACTGGTGGGCATCCATTCCTTTCTGGAACAAAGGTTAATTATTCAGCAGATTCTGCGTTACCAGGATTAACAAATAATACTGATTATTATGTTTTTGCTGTAGACGATAATCACGTTCAATTGATGTCAGATTTGCAAGATGCGATTGCTGGTAGTAATCCTCTTACTGTTGGAACAGATTCTGCTAATTCAGTTCATACTATTACCACAAATTCAGTTGCTGGTAGAACATTAGCATCTGGAACTGTATCAGCAACTGCTGGTTCTAAAAACATCATTGGATCTCAAACACTCTTTAAGAGGTATTTCAAATCTGGAGATAAAATTTTCATCAAGGATGATTCTACCGATCCGGGAAGATTGTATGAATATACTGTAGCAACTGTTTCAGACGATGAAAATATGCAGTTGTCGAGTGAAGCAATTACGACTGGTGAAGAATTGAAACACTTTGTCGTGACGAATGTTTATGTAAAACCAGACGGATACTCTGTTCATAGACCGTTTGACGGTGGTGTTGAAATTGGCGCAGGAACTGCACCTTTTTCTCAAATTACTCGCCAGACTCGTAAGTATTTCAGATATCAGTCTGGTAAAGGTATTCAAACATCACTTGCTATTAACTTTAATCCACCTGTTATCTTAGAATCTATCACTTCTTCTGGTACAACTATTAGGTGTAGAACTAAATATCCGCACAGATTATCTGCCAGTTCAGAAATTGTAGTTTCCAATTCTTCTGACGAAGCATATAATGGGTCATTTACTGTTGCTTCAATTGTAGATGATTATAATTTCACATATACAGCAACATCTACTCCTTCTACTTCAATTCCAAATGGAATTATTCAGTATAATGTGGTCAACTATTCAGGTTCTTATTTAAGAGCAGGCATGTTTGATAATCAAAACGGTTTCTTCTTTGAATGGGATGGTACAGTTCTTCATTGTGTAAGAAGATCATCAACTACTCAGTTGTCTGGGACTGTTCGTGCTGAAAAGAATAATAATTTGATTGTTGGTACAGGAACTAACTTCAGTGGTCAGTTAACTGCTGGTGATAAAGTTGTTATTCGTGGTCAAACATATAAAATCGTTAAGATCACAAGTAGATCTGAAATGTATATACAACCACAATACCGTGGAGTCACTGCTGATGGTATTATCTTAACCAAAACTATCGACCTCAGAATTCCACAAGATGACTGGAATTTGGATAGGTGTGACGGAACTGGTAAAGAAGGATTTGTGATCAATACCAAAAAAATTCAAATGGCGTATATGGATTATTCTTGGTATGGTGCTGGTAAGATTCGTTTCGGTTTCAAAGATAGAAAAGGTCATGTAAGATACGCTCATGAATTTATCCACAATAATAGGTTGGATGAAGCATATATGCGTTCTGGTAACTTGCCTGCAAAATACGAAATTGAAAATGATCAAAATCCTACATATGCACCAACACTATTCCACTGGGGTACATCGGTCATTATGGATGGTACATTTGATGATGATAAGGCATATCTGTTTACTGCTCCTTCTAAGACTCTTACATTCTCAAACGGTCAAGCTGTTACTGCTACTTCTGCTGGCAGTTCATCACTGATCGCTAGATACAATAGATCAAAGAGAACATATGATTGGTATGTAAGAATTCCATTTAATACTTCAGATGCATCAAAGTTTTCAACTGGTACAAAACTTTATACTGCTGGTCTTGAATTAAATGGAGAAGAAGTAAACTATACAGATTATGGTAATGGGCAATTCCGAGTTCACATTTATGTTCAAGATGGATGGTCTCAGCCAGGATCTTATCCTGTTGTAAATTCTTCGACTGTAGTTAATATCGGTCAACCTGCTACAGGAGGAAATGATATTCAACTTGGTACGGATACTATTCCTCTTGTATCACTAAGACTCGCACCTTCTGTTGATAATAACTTGACTGGTAATCTCGGGGAAAGAGATATTATTAATAGAATGCAGTTAAAATTGAACGAAATCGGTTTGATTCTAACTCACGATTGTGAAGTTGCTCTTATTCTAAACGGTGATATCAGTACGGTTCAGTGGGAAAATGTTAAAGCACCTTCTCTTTCTCAGTTGATTAAACACGATGCTGGTGATCAAATTACTGGTGGAACAGAAGTGTTTAGTTTCCGTGCGGCAGGTGGTGCAGATGGTTCATCAAATACTTCCAACTTCTCACTTGGTGATTTGATTGATATGGGTAACAGTATTCTTGGCGGTGACGGTATCTTCCCGAATGGGCCAGATATTTTGACGGTTGCTATTCGAGTTCAAGATACATCTTCGATTAATGCAACTCAACCATTTACTTCTAGTTCAAGGATTACTTGGTCAGAATCACAGGCATAAACCTATGTCTACTCTTAGAGATAGAATAAGAATTTTAGGTAGAACAGCAAACTCAAACACGGATAGACTTCCGTGTTTGACTGAAGTTGATGGATCAACTACTGTAATCAAAGGATTATCAAAAGTTTCTTCTTTTGATTTACTTTCAGAATTACTGAATTATGATGCTGATTCTTCAGAAAGAGCATACGTTAAAGAAAATAACACTTTATATTTTTGGGATGGCGATGATTGGAACAATATAGGACTTTTGAATACAAGCATTTCATTGTCTTTAGATAGTGATCAATATTATATAAATCCATCACAAACTAGCACTACCATAACAGCGACTGGTGTTGATCCAGAAGAAGTTCCTCTCACATATAATATAGAATTTTCACCTTCCAATATAGTTGATAGTGCTATTGATTATTCATTGAACGGTAATGTATTTACAATATCTAAAAAAGAAGGTGCAAGTGGAATTAAAACTGCCGATATATCTGTATCAGCATCAGACGGTGTTAATGTTGCTATAGATACAGCAACTCTCAATATTACTATTGAATCAATTGTTAGTATAAATCGATCACATTCTTCTATAAATGAAGGTTCTTCAGTAACATTCACTTTGAATACTCTTGGATATACAAACGGTTCTACCATACCATATACCATAACAGGAGTCACGAGTGCTGATATTAACGGTGCTTCTCTTACAGGCAATTTCACTGTAAACAATAATCAAGCAACATTAGTTCTTACAGCGACAGAAGATCAACTTTCAGAAGGAACAGAAACAATCACGGTATCTGTTGATGAAGGTGATAATGGTTCAGCATCTAATACTTGTTCTATTTCAGATACTTCTAGAGCAATTACTTATGATTGGTATAGTTTTTCTTCATTTGGTCCAAATGAAGGCGATACGTTTACATTTACTGCTAGAGTGTACAATAGTTCTGAAACTATGTATTGGTCATTTAGTGGAACAAATGATATGTCACCTTCAAGCGGTACATTGTCTCCTGGTACACTGACACAACAAGGTGATGATTATTACTACAATCATTTCGGTACAGCAACTGTTACTGCTGATTTAACAACTGAAGGTAATGAAACATTCACTTTGTATTTGAGAAGTAATAGTACATCTGGAACCTCTAGAGATACTCAATCAATTACTATTCAAGATACATCAACTACACCTCATAATGTACAAGCCAGTGCGGATACTCTAAGTAATACTGGAATTGGTGTAAGTGAAAAATTTGGACAAAGAGTCGCGATAGGTACAGACGATACTCATATGTTAGTTTCAGCATACCAAGATAATAGTAACAGTGGAAGTGTTTATTATTATCAGAATAGGGTTTATCAAAGTACAATCACCGCACCCACTTCTGGTACATATGGGAAAAACCGAACCGATTGTCGGTTTG